>ERZ773158.64-NODE-64-length-126622-cov-31.747320_pt1 | contig 126622 bp, 143 predicted proteins | sample MGYA00511918_ERZ773158 | MGnify/ENA primary metagenome ERZ773158 (study PRJEB29015, sample SAMEA2737876) | human gut metagenome | biome: human gut; feature: human-associated habitat; material: faeces | place: China | collected 2012 ...
CTCCTAAGTTGCACATGACTGCCAAATCCCCCTCTCCTTCTTGTGTCAAATCAATTCCAAAATCATTATGCAAGGTCGTAATCTTTTCACTGGCGTTCTTTGACGAATCGTTCATCGAGTTGGGCACTGACGGCCCGCCGGTCGCAGTTCGCAAGCCGCCTCGAATCCAGATGCCGCTGAGCGGCAACAGACTCAAATTGAATACATTGCCTCGAGTAACCCTCGCCTCATGGCAACGACCGTGACTCGTAGCTCGTGGTTCGTGGTTCGTAAAAGCCTGCCATTATGCTTGAATAGGCTATGGTCGAATCTCACAAGCGGGACGCCCAGCCACAGCTATCCGTTTTGGCAGCCGTCCTGCACCTCCCGACGGTCGGCACCTGACGGGCCAAAAAGGCTTGGGACGCCCCTACGCACAAGGCCGTTGGCCGTGATTTTTTTGCGGTCTGCAAGACCGCGGCGGACTGCCATCTGCGACCGGCGAACTGCGTTCATTTCATGAATTTGTCGCGACGAAGCCGCATTTGATTCCGAGGCGACCGGCGGCCTGCGCTCACTTATTTTCCACGGGGTGCATAACCGTTTATGGCGGCCAAGTGTATCAGTTTTTCGCCTTTTTCGCAATCTTTCGGGACGCCGATGCCTTCTTTATACATCTGGCCCAGCCAATATTGGGCCACGGCGGCTTCGACGTTGAGTTCACCGCCCTGCAAGGCTTGTTCAAAGTAATGGCGGGCTTTGGCGTAATTCCGTGTGACGCCGCGTCCCAGGAGATAGAGCATCCCCAGCATGGCCTGGGCTTCTGGCAGGCCCTGTTCGGCGGCTTTGGTGTACCAAAAGGCAGCTTTTTCATCTTTTTTGTAACTGTAAAAATAGGCATCGCCTAAATAGTTCTGAGCGTCCCGGTCACCCTGGGTGGCTGCATTTTCTATCAGCATCCAGCCCACTTTATCGGCATCCCGGACGTGACCGCCGTCAGAGAGGAGTTCTAAGCCCCACGTATACAAATTGATGTCCTGATTCTTCTTGGTCTGTTCGCTTCTGTTCATGATGATCCCTCCTGTGAAATGCAAGTTCTATCTTCACTATAGCATCTGAGGAGGACAGGTTTTGTCAAAATGTACCATGCAGTATCTTTCCTTTCTCTGTATCTTCTGTCTTCGTGTTCTTTTTATCGTCCCAAGGATACTTCAGGGACGGAAGGGTACCGAATTCTTTCAGCCGGGCTTTAAGCTGTTTTTGAAGTTCATGTTGCCAGAGATAACGGTCGATCATTTCTTTTTCGGCATACAATACGCTGTCTTCGACTTGATGGCGCGTGAAGGTATTCAGGCCATCGATTTCTAAGAGGCATGTATTCAGGCGTCCCACCAGTTCCCAACAGGCCATCTTATCTTCCGTGACGGCCTGGTACTGTTCTTTCAACTCTTCGCGCATGCGGTAATAGTCCGTCAGCGAATGGACGTTGGAAAGTCTGTCTTTTTCCAGGACGGCTTCTGCTTTTTCGGCGACGCCAGTCCGTTCGAAGTCGTAGAAGTGGCAGTCGTCCAAGAGGTAGCCATGGATGTATTTTCCCAGTTGTTCGTTGAAATTCAGGGCAAAGACGGCATGGCAGCGTTCACATTCAACGGTCTGTACCATATTCGGCAGATTATGGATCAGCAGGTTCCCCCGTTCATCGCGGTGATGGCAGACGGGCTCCCAGGCGTAACGGCGCCGGCTTTCCTGCAAGGTCGTGCCAGCCTTTTTGAAGCAGTCGTCGATAAGCGTGAGTGCTTCGTCCATATTGAGGCCCGGGATGTCGTCGAGGAGATTGACCGTACGGTCATAATAATCGGGGTTGCTAAAGATGGGCACAGAAAAGTTCAGTACCCAAAAGGTCCTGAATGTCATCTGCTTGTACAGGGGAAAGAGAATGCTGCGGATGTGTTTGGCTGAAAACTCATCGTAATAGGGCAGGTCCAGCGTAATGTAATCCAATTTCTCTAAAATAGCCGTTTGTCGACGGGTTTCGCGCTGGAGCAGTTCGTCCTGGATTTTAAGGTTATTGTGGAAAAAGGTGACATCTTTGGGCGTGAACTGCTGCATCCTGTCCAAAATATGATAGCATTTTTCGATGTGTCCTATGAAATCCGGCTTGAGAAGGTCATCCAGGCTGTTATATCTCAAGACTTCATTGTAGCTGTATTCCTGCGTATCCGGGTCGATTTTCAGTGAAAAAACAGTATGGCATTTTTTGCAGATATACGTATCATGACAATTCTTGGCGCTATCTAGCATCGTTAGGGAACTGGCATCCTCAAAGAGCAGATGACCGTCACTGTCGCGGTGTTCGCAGCAGTCGCGTTCTTTAAGGACCGCCCGGCATTCGTCCACGTCAAGGTCAAATTTCTTATAGCAGTTATAGATGAACTGGATATCTTGCTGTGCTTGTACTATGTCAATCTTTTTCATTCCTATCGCCTCCTGGGTTATCTATTATATATAGTCAGGTAGACAGAATGTGTCTTGGCATAAAAAAAAACTTGTCGCCGCGCGACAAGTTTTTTTAGTGGTTAGTGGTTAATGGCTAGTGGTTAGCAACGGGTTAAAATTTTAAGCCATCTTCTACAAACTACAAACTCCGTACTACAAACTATGTAAAAAAGCAACCTCTCAGTCAGCTTCGCTGACAGCTCTCCTATGAGGAGAGCCGGGCTACGCGATTTTATATTTCTTTTCCAGGCGATCCAGGAGGTCCATGTAGCCTTTGGCGAAGTCCGGTCCTTCTTCCGCTTCCATGTCTTTGACGGTCTGGTCGATTTTAGCTTTGATGTCGTCCGAGAGGCCGCGGTCGGCTAAGGGGTAGACGACGTTGTTTTCTTTTTCTACGTGCTGCTGCAAGCGGTTGGCATAGGCCATGGCTTCCGTCAGGATTTGGAGTTTATATTCGGTCTTCGGTTCCTGGGCGTAGAGTTTGAGGGCTTCGTCGAGGGCCCGGACGTGGGCACGGATGAGATCGTGTTCGACGAGCATGCCGTGCTTGATGATGATGGAGGCGACTTCTTCCAGGTGGTCGACCATTTCAGGGAAGAGGACGAGTTCTTCCCGGCGGTGATGGTGGCCATCGGCATAACGGCGGATGAAATCGAGGATTTCGGCAAATTCCTGCTGGTCGATTTCAGCCCCTTCCAGAATAGCGCAACATGATTCTTTGATGACTTTCAGCATCCGTGAAATATTGGCATGTTGTTTAACCATGACTTCCGTGCAATACATAAGGCTCCCTCTCTTTCGTTTAGGCAGATTTCTTGACGATTTCATACTGGCCTTCGGCCGGACTGGTGAAGGCGTAATCCGTAGCCGACAACAGACCGTCGACCAAGGCCTGGCGCAGGGCGTAGTAGCGATCGCCGTGACCCTGCCAGAATTCGCTGTGCAGGTCCATGGTCCGGTCCCAGGCGATGCGGCTGTCATCGCTTTCGCGGACGCGGTTGACCTGGTCGCAGGGCATCCCGTCCAGGAGCAGGTCGTCCAGGCGGTGGAAGGCTTCCGGGGCCGTAGCGGCATTGAGATGCTGGCTGGCACCGAAGTCATAAGCGGCCTGTTTCAGTGCCGTCAGGCGGTCTTCCTGGTTGCCGGCGACATCGAGTACCAAGGCGGCATAACGGCCTTCGGCATCGTGGATACGCGACTGGAGCCAGCCGTGGATGTTCGATTCGTCGATGACTTCATCGAGTTTGCGGTGGTCTTTGCTGCCGTATTTGTCGGCCAAATCGCTATCGGACCAGCCCTGGCTGGATGCGTAGCGGATGAGTTCGTCGATCAGGCTTTCCTGGAACTGGATTTTATTGTATAACCAAAAATGGATAGGTCCTAAAAATGCGCTCATGATATGTCCTCCTCTTACTGTTTGTTCGCTTCAATGGCAACGTTGACGGCTTTGGTGACGATTTCCGGGTCCAGGCCGTGGACAAAGCAGGCATTGGCCAAGCTTTCCTGCTGCGACGACGGGCAGCCCAGGCAGTGCATCCCCTGAGAAATGAGGGTATCGACGACTTCCGGATGAAGGCGGATGATATCGCCCATGATCATATCAGACGTAACTTTTTCATTCATTGCGAATTTATTCAAAACAGATTTCAACATAGTACCTACCTCCTAAGTAAGTGGATGAATTATATCTTATCTCTAAGTGAGGTTCTCTCAACTTCTGAACGTAGTATACCATGGATAAACAGGACAATCGGTTGTTATTACAACGGTTTAGAAATTTGGGGTTAGGGACTAGCAGTTAGGAGTTAGGGGTTAGGGGTTAGGGGTTAGGGGTTAGGAGCTAGCTGCTGACGGCTAGGCACTAAAAAAGGGACTGTCACAAGAAGGTCTTTGCCATCATGTACAGTCCCATTTTTTGATAGTTTGTAGTGCAGTGTTTACAACGAAAGCCTCTAAATTTAAAGCCATTCGCTAACAGCTAACTGCTAACAGCTAACTGCTCTTATTCTTCCTCTTCCGGAAGTTCTGCGTTGTGGTATACGTCCTGGACGTCGTCGAGTTCGTCGAGGGCGTCTACGAAGCGTTCCATTTTTTCAGCGTCTTCTCCCGTGAGTTTGATTGTGTTTTCCGGAACCATGGTAATCGATGCGTGTTCCGTTTCGATGTTGTTGTCAGCCAGGGCTTTTTCGACAGCATCGAAGGCTTCCGGCGTCGTGATGATTTCGTAGTCTTCGTCGGAAACTTTTACGTCATCAGCACCGGCATCGAGGGCGACTTCCATGATCTGGTCTTCATCGGCCTGGTCGCGGTTGACGACGAAGATGCCCGTGTTGTGGAACATCCAGCTGACACAGCCCGTAGCGCCGAGGTTGCCGCCGGATTTGGAGAATTCGTGGCGGACTGCAGCGGCTGCGCGGTTGCGGTTATCCGTGAGGACGTTGACCGTAACGGCAACGCCTGCCGGGCCGTAGCCTTCGTATACGATTTCTTCGTAGTTCTGGCCTTCTGTAGCGCCAGCGCCTTTCTGGATAGCCCGTTTGATGTTATCTTTCGGGATATTGTTTTCCTTTGCTTTCTGAAGGGCCAGCTTCAGACGCATGTTGCCGACCGGGTCCGGACCGCCCATGCGGACAGCAATCGTGATTTCACGGCCGATCTTGGTCGTGATCTTACCGCGGATTGCGTCGTTTTTCCCTTTTTTACGTTTAATATTCGCCCATTTAGAATGTCCAGACATTCAAATGCCTCCCTTTATTTCCACCAATCTTCGCCGGCCAGGCGATCTAAGATGATAGCTGCTGCCGAACGGACAGATAAGTGATTATATTCCCCAGCCCCGTAAATCGGTTCCAGGATGAAATCAAATTTTTCCATCGTTTCTTTCGTCATCCCGTAGCCCGTGCCAAAGAGCAGGAGGATCGGCGTATCGTCTTCTTCCCGCTTCTGCCGCAACTCCTTATAGGAAATGGTATTGGCATAGGTCCGCGCGTCCGTCGTGACGACGTAAGGGCGCTTCCCTTCTGCGGCGGTGACGGCTTCGACAGCCGCTTCGATGGACGGGCGGATGTCTACGATATCGAAAGCCTGGGTGCGGTAGCCGTTATAGTTGCGGCCCACCGGGCTTTCCCAGAAATCCATGATTTTATGCACCATATCGAGCTGCCCCGGAATATGGTGGATGATGAAATATTTCTTGACGCCATAAGTCTTGGCCGACCGCGAAATGTCATGCAGATCGTAGTTGGTAATGGCCGTGGCAATGACGTTGAAGTTCTTGTCATATATGGGATAATGAACCAATCCGACATACAAAGGGGATTTCATCATTTCTTCGCCCCTTTCAGTTTAGCCAGTATCTTTTGGTCAGCTGGCGACAAATCGCAATGCTGCAAAAGGTCCGGCCGTAATTCCAAAGTCCGCGCCAGCGACGCTTCCCGGCGCCAGGCATCGATCTTGGCGTGGTCGCCGTTCCGCAGGACCTCCGGTACGGCCATGCCACGAAAGACGGCAGGCTTGGTATACTGCGGATATTCCAGGAGCGACGAATAGAAAGAATCGTCAGCGGCCCCGGCAGCTGCGCCGAGGACTCCGGGAATCATGCGGGCTACGGCATCGGTAACGGTCATAGCCGGCAGTTCACCGCCAGTGAGGACGTAGTCGCCGACGGAAATGGTCTCATCGGCCAAATCCTGTTCGACGCGGTAATCGACACCTTCGTAATGGCCGCATAATAAAATAAGCTGGTCGTATGTCGCCAGCTCGCGTGCCTTGGCCTGCGTAAAGGTCTGCCCTGCGGGCCCCATGAAGATGATGCGCCGCCGCGGCACCTGACGCCGCACGGCTTCGACAGCGGCATAGAGGGGCGCTGCCTTCATGAGCATGCCGCAGCCGCCGCCATAGATGGTATCATCGACCATGTGATGACGATCGTACGTGAAATTACGGGGATTGGTCACATCCAGATCCAACAGGCCGGCTGCCCGTGCCCGCCCGATGATGCTGTGTTGGAAGAACGTTTCGATGAGCTCCGGAAAGAGTGAGATAATGTCGATTCTCATTCGTCCACCCACTCCGGCGGATCGACGACGATCTTCTTGGCACTTTCATCAATGGACTTGATGACATCGGGAATGGCGGCCAGGAGTGTTTCCTTGCCGTCATCGGCAGTGACGACATAGACGTCGTTGCTGCCCGTGCGCAGTACGTCTGTAAGTTTTCCCAGTTCATGGCCCTGAAGGTCGTATACGGCCGAGCCGAGGATGTCGTAGATGTAGTGCTGGCCTTTCTGCAGGGGCACTAAATCTTCGCGCGGCACTTGCAGGTCTTTTTTGACCAACAGTTCCGCCGCATTGCGATCATCGACGCCGACAAATTTCATGAGGACGACCCGCTTATGAAGACGTGCGGATTCTACTTCATATTTCTTGCCGTCAATGTAGCCGTATTTCATTTTCAGGAATCGTTTCGGAAAATCCGTATCGGGATAAATACGAACATCACCCCGCACGCCGTGCGGGGCAACGATTTGACCGATTGTGAAAAGATCTAATTCAGCCATCGTATTCTATTGGCGGATAGAAACGATCTTGCCGTCTTCAAGCAGGATTTCCGTTCCCATCAATTTTTCTAAATCATCGCCGACATTGACAACGACAGTCTGTTCAAGCGTGCCTTGTCTGATTTCGGAACCGATTGTCAACTGTTCAGCTTCTTCTCTGTCGTGCTGTGCCTTAGCCTTAGCTGCGGCGAGACGCTGTTTTTGTTCTTCTACTTTAGCACGCAAGGAAATCAACCCTTGTGCATCGATTTTAGCTTGTTCGGTCATCATGCGTTTGGCCTGGAATTCCAGGTTCTGCATTTCCCGATCGATGTCACTCAGGGCCTGGTCAGCACCTTTGAGGATACGATCCTTGAGGGCCTGCGTAACCTTTGCTTTGACAGCGACAGGAACGCGCAATGTAATCTGATCCATGGTTCCTCCTATACGATATCCACTGATACTTTCTTGTTAGCCTTCACTGCCGCAGCCTTGACAACAAGGCGCAATGCTTTCGCAATTTTACCCTGTTTGCCAATGACTTTACCCATATCTTCGGGTGCGACATGAAGCTGATAGACTTCGAGGCCTTTTTTTTGAATCTTGGTAACTGTAACCGCATCCGGGTTCTTGACGAGAGACCGGGCGATACATGCAATCAATTCTTCCATAGTATCCAGCCTCACTTACTTTTTGGATGCTTCAAACTGAGCCATGATGCCAGCTTTTTTGAAGATAGAACGGATCGTATCTGTCGGCTGTGCGCCTTTGCCGAGCCATGCTACAGCTGCTTCAGCATCGACGGTCAGACGATTGTCCATGTCTTTGGACGGATCGTACATGCCCAACGTAGCAACCGGGCGACCGTTGTTACGAGCATCGCGGGAATCAGCGACGACGACGCGGTAGATCGGTTTCTTTTTAGCACCTAAACGAGCCAAACGAATTTTAATCATTGAAAATCACCTCCTTGATATAGTATCTTATTTCCACAAAAAAGGGAAATCCATTTAAAAAGGCAGACGCGGCATGAAACCCCGTCGTTTATTCTTCTGTGCTTTCTTGGCCTGCTTCATCATCTTCTGCATTTCTGCGAACTGCTTGATGAGGCGGTTGACATCCTGGACGCGCGTGCCGCTGCCCTTGGCGATACGGCGCTTGCGGCTGTCCTTGATGAGCATTTTCGGATTGGCACTCGACCGTTCCTGGGCCGTCATGGATGTGATAATGGCTTCGATTCGTTTGAATTCTTTGCCGTCCATGTCGACCTTGTCGAGTTCTTTCTTATATTTCCCGATGCCCGGGATGAGGCTCAGGAGACTACCCATATTGCCCATCTTCTTGATCATATGGAGCTGGGACAGGAAGTCATCGAAGGTGAAGGTACCACTTTTCATGGTCTTCTTCATGTTTTCCATCGATTCTTCATCGAAAGCCGCCTGGGCTTTTTCGATGATCGTTTCGACGTCGCCTAAGTCGAGGATACGCGATGCGTAGCGGTTCGGATGGAATTCTTCCAAGCCGTCGAGCTTTTCGCTGACGCCGATGAACTTAATCGGTTTGCCCGTGACGGCCTTGATGGACAAGGCGGCACCGCCGCGGGCATCGCCATCGAGCTTGGTCATGATGATACCGTCGATGCCGAGGGCTTTATCGAAGGCCGATGCAGCCGTAACGGCATCCTGACCGGTCATGGCGTCGACGACGAGCAGGATTTCATGGGGATGAACTTCATTCTTGATGTTGATGAGTTCGTCCATGAGGGTTTCATTGATATGTAAACGGCCGGCCGTATCGATGATGACGACATCGCGTAAATGGCTGTTCGCATAGGGAATAGCGTGCTGAGCAATGGCGACAGGGTCCTTGCTGCCCTCTTCGGTATAGACAGGCATGTCCAGTTCCTGGCCGAGGACCTGCAGCTGCGTGATAGCCGCCGGACGGTAGACGTCGGCTGCGACCATGAGCGGGCTCTTGCCCTGGGACTTCAGCTTCTTGGCCAGTTTGGCGGCTGTCGTCGTCTTACCAGCCCCCTGGAGGCCGACGAGCATGATGATGGTCGGTGGCTTGGGAGAAATGGTGATCCGGCTCTGTGTCCCGCCGAGGAGTTCCGTCAGTTCATCGCGGACGATCTTGATGACCGTCTGTGACGCATTGAGGCTGCCGAAGACTTCTTCGCCGACGGCCTTTTCTTTGACTTTCTTGATGAAATCTTTGGTGACGGCAAAGTTGACGTCCGCTTCCAGAAGGGCGCGGCGCATCTCTTTCAGCGCTTCGCTGACATCCTCTTCAGAAAGCTTCCCTTTGCCGCGGAGTTTTTTAAATGCCGCCTGGAATCGTTCGGACAGACTTTCAAATGGCATAAGGGGCCTCCTTCTATAACTCTATTTCATGCAAAAGCTGTTTCGCGCTTTCAAGGGTTTGCGGTTCTTCCCGGTCGAGAAGCCGCTCTACTTCATCGATCTTATCCCGGACCGCATCGTAGCGGGCCAGCAGATGAAGGCGCTGTTCGTAATTTTCCAGCGAATGGGAAGCGCGCTTGAGCATATCATAGGCACCTTGGCGGGAAATGTGCAGTTCCTCCCCGATTTCGCTCAGGGACAGGTCCATATCGAAATACATTTCCATGCAGCGCCGTTGTTTCTCCGTAAGCAAAGGCCCGTACAAATCGAGGAGCCGTCCCTTGCGGACTACATCTTCAAGCATGGCTTCACCGCCTTTCAAACAGCGTACTTTGGTATTATAACGGAAAGCGGACTATCTGTCAAGTATTTTTACTTGTCAGGAGTTTGGGGATGGAACAATGGATACGCGGACGTCGTAGAAAGTGCTGCCGGCGCCTTCGTCGGTCAGGCGCTGGGACGTGAGGACGTTGACTGAGGCTCCCTGCCCTTTGACCCGTTCCCGCCACCAGACGCCTTCACTGACGACCTGGCCCGGCACGGTCCGTTTAGAGATGACGACGGTGAAATCGGCCTGGCCCCGTTCATTGGCCAAGGTCACGGTCTGGCCGTCCTGCAGGCCATAGCGTGCCGCATCGTCGGGATGGACGAAGAGGTCCATCGTATGGCTGGCCGTCAGTTCGTCCCGTTCATTGAAGGACGAATCGAGGATGCGCATGTCCGGCCCATTGACGAAAGCCAGCGTGCCGTCGTCTTCTGCAAGGGGCAGATAGTCCGGCAGGGACGGCGTCAGGGCCGCGTTGTATATCTCGATTTTCCCCGACGGCGTGGCAAATCGCGTCTGGTAATCGTCCGGCATGGGCAGCGGCGTCGGCAGGCCCTGACTAAGGAGCTGCTGATCCACAGGCAGGGGCCATTTCGTCGTCGACGCAGCCAGGGCTTCGACGAGGTCCCGTTCCGAGCGATCGTAGAAATCATCATCTATACCCATAACATGGGCCAGGTCGCAGGCAACGTGCCAGTTGGAGCGGCTCTGTCCGACAGGCGGAATAGCCGCATAGCCGCACTGGATCGTGTAGTTGCCATAGGAATAATAGGCGTCGTCGTGTTCCAGCGACGTCGTCGCCGGCAGGACGATGTCGGCATAGCGGGCCGTATCGGTCATAAAGCGTTCGTGGACGACGGTAAATAAATCGTCCCGACAGAGGCCCTTCAGGACCTGGTTCTGGTCCGGCGCCGTGCAGGCCGGATTGGACGAATAGACGAAGAGGCTGCGGATGCGGTCGTCGCCCGTCAGGGCCTGGCCCAGGCAGCACATGTTGACGACGCGCTTGCCAGGCTGTTTCCAATCGGAATGGGTGACGATTTCTTTATCATAGGCTTTCGACGCCGACGCCGAAGTCAAGAGGCCGGCCCCCTGCTTTCCCCAGGCGCCGATGACAGCCGGCAGGCAGGTGATGAGGCGCGTCGTCATGGCGCCGTTGCGATAGCGGGACTGGCCGCTGCCGAGGCGGATGAACGGCGCCCGGGCCCGGCCGTAGGCGTGGGCCAATTCGACGATGACGTCGGCCGGCACGCCGGTGATGTCCTGCGTTTCTTCCGGCGTATACTTGGGCAGGACTGTCTTTTTCAAGTCCTCCCAGCCGAGGACGTTCCGGGCCAGGAAGGCTTCGTCAGCCAGGCCGTCACGGTCGAGGACGTACATCATACCCAGGGCCAGGGCTCCGTCCGTACCGGGGCGGACGGCGACGAAGTGGTCGGCCAGGTCGGCCGTCTTGTTGCGATAGGCATCGATACACCAGACGACGGCCCCTTTGGCCCGGGCCGCCTCGACGTCGTGGCGGAAGTGGATATTCGTGGCCAGCATATGGATGCTCCAGAGGAAGATGCAGTCGCTGTCCTGGGCTGCCTGCGGCGCCGTCGGCATGGTATTGCCCATGACATCCTTGAAGCCCCGCCCTTTGGCCGGAGCGCAAATGGTCCGGTCCAGTTCCGAAGCACCCAAACGATAGAACAGGCCGTGCAGGGCGTCGTGCTGGACGATGCCCATGGTGCCGGCATAAGAATAGGGCAGGATGGCTTCGGCACCGGCTTCGGCGATGATGGTCTTCCAGGTCCCGGCGATTTCTGCCAGGGCCTGGTCCCAGGAAATGGGCGCGAACTGGCCGCTTCCCTTGGGGCCAATCCGCTTCAGCGGCGTCGTCAGGCGGCGCGGCGAATGGACGGTCCGCTCATAATGGGCCATCTTCGGGCACAACGTCCCACGCGTAAAGGGATGGGACTTGTCGCCGGCAACGGATACGACGCGGCCGCCGTCGACCGTCACGACGAGTCCGCAGGCATCGGGGCAGTCATACGGGCAGACAGATGTACTGGTTTTCATAATATCACCTCTTGTTTCGTGGAAAAAAGGAGCTGTCGCATCGCGACAGCTCCTTTTAAGCAGTTAGGAGTTAGCAGATGGCATAACCCTTCGTGCGACAGCGCCTTTTCTTGTAGGGGCGCCACGTGGGGCGCCCGCTCTGGGATAGGTAGATTTCCCGACCCGTTTGCTAGAAGAATCATCCAAATTCCTAACGGGTCGCCCACGTGACCCCTACAAACTCTATACTACAAACTATAGAGCATAGGAACCCCGTGAGCGGTCCTTCTTCTTCCCAGGGGAAGCCTTAATGATGGAACAGGCGCAGGCCGGTCATGGCCATGGCGATGTTGTATTTATCGCACGTTTCGATGACATTGTCGTCGCGGATGGAGCCGCCGGCCTGGGCGATGTAGTCGACGCCGCTGCGATGAGCCCGTTCAATGTTGTCGCCAAAGGGGAAGAAGGCATCGCTGCCCAGGGCTACGCCGTGGAGCTGGGCAATCCAAGCTTTCTTTTCTTCCCGTGTGAGCGGTTCCGGTTTTTCCGTGAACAGGTCCTGCCAGATGCCGTCGGCCAGGACGTCTTCGTAGTCATCGGAGATGTAGACGTCGATGGCGTTGTCACGGTTCGGACGGCGGACATCGTCGCGGAAAGGCAGGTTCAGGACTTTCGGGTTCTGGCGGAGCCACCAGATATCGGCCTTGTTGCCGGCCAGGCGCGTGCAGTGGACGCGGGACTGCTGGCCAGCGCCGACGCCGATGGTCATGCCGTCTTTGACGTAGCAGACCGAATTGGACTGGGTATATTTCAAAGTGATGAGGGCGATCATCAAATCGCGCTGAGCCGCTGCCGGGATATCCTTGTTCTTCGTCGGGATATTTTTGAAGAGGTCCGTCGTAATCTTGGCTTCATTGCGTTCCTGTTCAAAGGTGACGCCATAGACTTCCTTCGATTCGACGAGGCGCGGCTTGTAGTCCGGGTTCATCTGGAGAACGCAGTAATTCCCCTTCTTCTTGGTCTTCAAAATAGCCAGGGCTTCGTCGCTGTAGCCCGGAGCGATGACGCCGTCCGAGACTTCCCGCTTGAGGAGCGTTGCCGTTTCGACATCGCAGACGTCGGACAGAGCGACGAAATCGCCGTACGAGCTCATGCGGTCAGCACCGCGGGCGCAGGCATAGGCCGAAGCCAGGGGGGACAATTTCAAATCGTCGACCCAGTATATCTTTTTCAGGGTATCACTCATGTCCGTAGCGACGGCGGCCCCAGCCGGGCTGACGTGCTTGAAGGAAGCCGCTGCCGGAAGGCTTGTCGCTTCTTTCAATTCTTTGACCAGCTGATAGCTGTTGAAGGCGTCGAGCAAATTAATATAACCGGGACGGCCGTTGAGGACCGTAAAGGGCAGGTCGCTGCCATCTTTCATATAAACCCGGGCCGACGACTGGTTGGGATTGCAGCCGTATTTTAATTGCAGTTCTTTCATGGTGATTCCTCCTGAATAGTTAAGCAAAAATAAAAAATACCGACACTTCTGGAACGTTTCGCCCAGACGGTCGGCTCGTACGAATCATGCTCCCCGTGGTAACTCCACTTCCGTCAGTCACATGTTTCAGGTTTATTATACCGTCCGCAGACGGGAGATGTCAAGAAAAAGGACCGCCCTTCGGACGGTCCCTTTTTCTGTAGGGGCGCCACGTGGGACGCCCGCTCCAGGATGATGTGATTTCCATTTCCCATTCGGTTTACTAGGAGAAACATCCAATCCCTAACGGTTCGCCCACGTGCGCCACTACAGTGTCACGAGCCACTAATCACTATCCACTAACCCGCCTGTTGTTCAAAGATGTCCTGGGCCAGGCCCATGGGTTCATCGCGGAAGAGGCGTTCGTCCATGGTCTTCAGATTTTCGGCGATGTGCGGTACGAATTCCATCTGGTCGAGGATGTCCTTTTGCAGATCCACGCCCGGTGCGATTTCCGTGAGGACTAAGCCCTTATCGGTGAGAACGAAGACACAGCGTTCGGTGATGAACATGACCTGCTGGTTGTGTTTATGGGCATATTCAGCACTGAAGGTAATCTGGCCGACCTTATCGATGAATTTCCGGACAGCCCCTTCATGGGTGATGACCAGTTTGCCGTCCCGGATTTCTTCGCGCAGGCCCTTGGCCGTAAAGGTGCCACAGAAGACGACTTTATGCGTATTCTGGGTGATGTTGATGAAGCCGCCGCAGCCGGCGATGCGGTCTTTGAACTTGCTGACGTTGACGTCGCCTTTGGCGTTACATTCTGCCATGCCCAGGAAAGCCATATCCAGGCCACCGCCATCGTAAAAGTCGAACTGATACGGATGGTCGACGATGGCATCGGCGTTGGCCGAACCGCCAAAGTCCGCGCCGCTGGCCGGTACGCCGCCGATAGGCCCGGCTTCGACGGTCAGGGTCAGCTGGTCGCCGATACCTTCTTCGTTAGCTACGCTGGAAACACCTTCAGGAATCCCGATGCCCAGGTTGACGACGGCGTTGGGAACGAGTTCCATCGCAGCCCGACGGGCGATAACCTTGCGGGCATTGAGTTCCATCGGCGGAATCTGGGACAAAGGCATACGCATTTCACCGGTATAAGCCGGGTTCTGGACCTGACGGACCTTGGACAAGACGATGTAGTCGACGTCGATGCCCGGCAGGACGACGTGTTTCGGCGGAATCGTCCGGTTTTCGGCCAGCGTTTCGACCTGGACGATGACCATGCCGCCGCTGGCTTTGGCTGCCAGGGCCATGGGCAGGAGTTCCATGCGGACTTCTTCATTATCCGTCGATACGTTGCCGTTCAAGTCGGCGCAAGTCCCGTGGACGATAGCGACGTCGATGGGGAACGGTTTGTACCAGAGATATTCTTCGCCGTCCAGTTCCTTGACTTCTACCAGGTCTTCCTTGGTGATGCTGTTCAATTTCCCGCCTTCGATACGGGGGTCGACGAAGGTATTGAGGCCGACACGGGTAAACAGGCCCGGTTTGCGGCCGGCAATGCTGCGGAACCACTGGGCCATCGTGCCCTGCGGCAGGTTGTAGCCTTCGACCTTGTTGTCCATGACCAGTTTCCCCAGTTTGGGAGCCAGGTTGTAATGACCGGCAATAACCCGTTTCAGCATGCCTTCGTGGGCGAAATGGCTGGCACCCTTGCTCACACCGTCACCGATGCCGGCCGTATGGACCAGTGTCAGCTGCTGCGGATATCCGGTCTTGGTAAAGCGGTCTTCCAGGGCCTGCAATACTTCTTCCGGCAATGCACACTGTGCAAAACCACAAACGGCGATAGTCGAACGATCTTTAATAAGCGATGCTGCATTTTCTGCTGTAATCAGTTTTGCCATGATGACTCCCTCCTTATAGATTTCCTTACTTGTCTTCGATGAGCTCTTTTTCTTCTCATCTTCTGGCTTTAGTATAGCCCCTTTTGCCCTTGAAAAATACGCACAAAGCCGTGACAAAAGATGAAAAACTTGCCTCAAAGATGACAAATATGACAAGGCCTTTCCTTGAAGGTGTCCTGGCCAGGCTATATAATGAATATAAGGAATATACACGTATTCAAATCCATCATCAAGGGAGTCCTGTTCATGAATCCTTATGCAGAAGTCCTCAAGCAGCTGCTGCAATATACAGAGACGAAATATACGACCTTGTCCCAGGCCATCGACTACGACATGTCCTACATCAGCAAATGGGTCAACGGCGCCCGCCTGCCGGCTTCACGCCATGCCGACCGCATCCACGAGGACATGGCCCGCTTCTTTGCCGACACGGCCCAAAAACAGCACCAGGAAGGGGACCTGAAGCGCATCTTCTCCTTTGCCGACGACGGCCAGGACCTGGCCTTCCATCTCTACGACCTGCTAAGCCGTGCCTACCGCCAGGCCCAAATCAGGACGGGAAAAAGTGAAAGCCGCGACCAGGCCATCCATTTCTACGCCGGCCGCGCTGACTGCCACACGGCCCTGCGCCAGCTGCTCCACCAATACCTGGAAGGCCTCCAGTCCCAGGGAATGCTGGTCATAACCGGCCAGTTCCACGTCCTCGACCAGAACGGCATCTGGCAGCTCCTGGAAGAATGTCACAACGACCGCTGGTCCTGCGACGTCCACTTAGGCCTAAAGATGGACGTCTTTGCCGATCATATGCCCCAGGCCGCTAGCAGCCTCTATCAGTGTCTGGACCACTTATTGACCTATAATTTCACCATGCACGAAATCGACCACGAATCGTACCGCAACATCATCGTCCTCAAAGACGCCTTTGCCTACCTCTACTACGTCGACGGCGACGACTACATCGACATGTGCCTGACCATCACCGACCCGGCCCAGGTCCGGGAAATCTATAAGAAGTGCTGCGCCTACATGATGGTCCAGCCCGTCCTCATGGAGCCCCGCCAGTCCCTGGGCATGGAAAAATTCGGCTACCGCGACATCTTCTTTACATCCAACAACTACCTCTTCTTCCTGACCAACGGCCTGGAATTCCTCCTCCCCGACGAAGTCTATACGTCGCTGTGCCAGCTCATCGACGAAGGAAAATATCCCAATGCCACCAAAGAATGGGTCCGGCGCATCCAGTACATCTGGTACCGCATCATCGAACAGGGGCGCATGAAAATCATCATGCCCAAGAATTCCATCATCCGCTACCTGGAAACGGGCTGCTTCTACCTGACCGACATGAACTACCAGATGACGCCAGACGAAAGAAAGGCCCAGCTCAACCTCATCGTCGAAAAGATGAAGCAGAACCCGGCCATTACTTACGGGATCCTCCTCCCGGCATCGGGAGAAAGCAGTTATACGAATTTTTCTAATCTCGCCTTTTACGGCAATTACACGTCGGCTTTCTTCAAAAAGAACACGCACCACATATTGCCCCAGACCAAGCCCATTTACTTGCTCAATAATTCCCAGCTCATCGGCTGTATGCATGATTTCTTCAACGGCCTGAGCCGTTCTCCTCAGTACAAGGGCTTCTCGGCGGAAAATGTCGACGCCCTGCGGGGCCTGATTACGCCGCTCATGATGGTCCTGACCGAAGAAAACGGCGACGCCTAGTCTTCAGGCTGGGAAATGCTGCGGACTGTGATTTTGAGGATCTCGACGGACATGCCCGTCGTGTATTCCACTTCCTGCTGGATGTCCCGGCGGATACGGCTCATGAGCTTCTTGATGTTCTGGCCATAGGCGATGGTCAGGGACAGGATGATGGCCAGGCCATTTCGCGTCGAGTTGTAATTGATGGCCACCCGCAGGCGGTTGATTTTGGTGACGCCGTCGTTCTTGGCCAGGGCATGGCGCACCAGGGCTTCCAGGACGTCGTTGGAAAAGGTCAGTTTCCCATAATAACTGAAGACGGGCCGGACGACGGACCGTTCAAAAGGCGATATCTTCTTGCCGTTGCGGCCATAGAAGAAGGAACGGATCGGGTCCAGGAGATAGCCCTGGAAATGGGGCTTCAGTTCCATCGTCGGCACGGGGATGATGTGCTTGCCCTCTTTGATGCGGATGGCCCGGGCCTTGGCGATTTCCGACGGGCACGACACATCTTCGATGCGGATGAACTGCGACGCTTCCGGCAGGTGCAGGGACTCACAGATGCGGTGTATCATGTGCTTCGATGTGCCCAGGATGAGCAATTTATCGGGATGTATCTTCTCCAGCGCCGCCCGCATGGCCGCTGCGTCTTCGGGCTTGTTGAAGATAGCCCGGCGCACGGCTTTCAGGCGGTTCGTCTCTTCTTTGGCCGACCGGCCGGCGACGATGCGGTTGTGGTCGATGAGCAGGCCGTCGTCGATGATGGCCTGGATATCGTGGTCATAGGCGACGACCAGGGCATGATGGCTCTTGCCCGTGCCGCTGGCGCCGATAAAACCGAAAACCTCCATAATCTCACCTGCTTTTCTTTAGATTCCCTTCTACATGGTCGAGCAGAGCTTTTACCGCCTTGGCATCGACGGTAAAGACGCCGACCTTTTCGGGGAAACGGCCTGTCGTGCCGTGGAAATCCGAGCCGCCGCTGACGTACCCATGGCGGTCCTCAGCCAGTTTCAAGAATTCTTTATAGCGGCCGCGGTTCTTGGGATGATAGACTTCAATGCCGTCAAAGTCATGGGCCAGGACCTGGTCCAGCGTCCGCTTGAGCAGGCCCGGATGGGCCAGGATGGCCGTGCCGCCGGCCTGGCGGATGAGGGCCACGCAGTCGTCGATGCTGCGGCGGTGATAAGGGACGTAAGCCGGACCACCGCGGTAGAGCAGTTTATCGAAGACCGTCTTGACGTCGGGGAAATAGCCCTTGGCCACGAGCAGGCGGGCAATGTGGGGCCGGCCGACAGTCCCGCCCTGGCGCAGTGTCGCTTCGATGCCGCTGCGATCGATATCATAGCCTAAACTGCGGCAGCGGTCGACGATTTCCAGGGCCCTGTTGAAGCGCCGTTCCTTGAATTGCGCGCAGTAAGCCTGCAAGCCGGCGTCAGCCGTGTCGATGCCGTAGCCCAGGATGTGCACATCTTCGCCGTCACATTCCGAGCTGATTTCAATAGCCGGGATGACGCGGACGCCTGCGGCGAAACGATGGCTGCCGTCATAAGCCGCTACCGTATCGTGGTCGGAAATAGCCATGACGCTGAGCCCGGCGTCGACGGCCATCTGTGTCAGTTGTTCTGGCGTATATACGCCGTCTGAACAAGTTGTATGCATGTGTAAATCAACGATCATGGGATGCCACGCCTCCCTGCAATAAGTGAAGAATGGATTTGATGCCGACGCCGGTCGCCCCGATGAGGCCCGTTTCGTCGGCCTTTTCATTGAAGGCCGGGCCGGCGATATCCAAGTGGATCCACGGCGTGCCGTCGTGGACGAACTGCTTGAGGAAGAGGCCTGCCGTGATGGCTCCCGCTTCGGAGCCTCCGACGTTCTTCAAATCGGCGACATCGCTTTCCAGGAGCTTTTCATATTCTTCATCAGCCGGCAGCTGCCATATCTTTTCGTGAACTTCCGTCGCAGCGCTGAAGAAACGGTTCATCCATTCCTGGTCGTTGCCGATCATGCCCGTCCGCACGGTCCCCAGGGCCGTCACGCAGGCCCCGGTCAAAGTCGCCAGGTCGATGAGGCGCGTCGCCCCCTTTTCCTGGGCATACGTCAGGGCATCGGCCAGGATGAGCCGCCCTTCGGCGTCGGTGTTCTTGACTTCAACCGTCTTGCCGTTGTACATGGTCAGGATGTCGTCGACGCGATAAGCCATGCCGGAGGGAATATTTTCGACCAGTGGGATGACGGCCAGGACGTTGACGGGATATTTGAGCAGCATCAAAGCCCGCATGACGCCGACAGCCGCTGCGGCACCGGCCATGTCGTCCTTCATGAATTCCAGATTGGCATGGCTCTTGAGGGACAGGCCGCCGCTGTCATAAGTGACGCCCTTGCCGACGATGCCCAGGACTTCCCGGCTGTTAGGGTCTCCCTGGTAGGCAATGGACAGAAGCTGGGGCGGGTTCATGCTGCCCTTGCCGACAGCGACGATGCCGCCCATATGGCGCTTTTCCAGAGCCCATTTATTGAGGTTCTCTATGAGGATGTTGTCTCCTTTGAGCATGGCCCCGACGATGTCGGCAAACTTGCGCGGCGTCAAATCGTTGGACGGCATGTTAACCAGGTCCCGCGCCGCGTAGATGCCTTCATAGATGGACGTATACATGTAGCACATGGAATTGAATTCCTTCGGGCGCAGGCTGTGGGTCAGGATATTGATATTCCCGATAGTCCGGCTCTTGGCCTTGCGTTTATAGTGATTGAATTCGTAATTACGGTAGAGCAGGCCATCGATGAGGGACCCCAGGTCCATATCCAGGGTATCGGCCATGACAGCCAGTTCGCTGACGCCTTCCTTCATGGCTGCGGCCATGAGGCGCCGGGCCATGCGGAAATCTTCATACGTCGAATAGCGGATGGGCTTCCCTTCCAGGCCGATGAGGAAATAGGTCCTGGCCCGGCCGTCAGACAGGCAGTGGAAGACGTGAAGGTACGTATGCTGCAAAATCTCCGGGTGCTGCCCGGCATAGGCCCGGATGAGCTGGACATCCCCTTCGGGCAGCTGGCGCAGCGTCGATCCCCGTTCATTCAGGCCGACAGCGACAGTGTCCATGCCGCCATTGCCATTATAAGTAATCATACACATCGCTCACTTTCAATCTATCAACAAACGAGTAGTTTTTTGTAAAATATCACTTCTTTCATTATACATTCGCCGTGTCGCCAAAATCAAGAATCGGGGGAAATTCAAGATTCTGTAAATTTTCTTAAAAAAACGCTTGCATTTCTCTGAGGTTTAGTGTATTATATTACATGTGCTCAGGAAACAGCGAGTACGAAGGACAACAAAACATGGACCATTAGCTCAGCTGGCAGAGCACCTGACTCTTAATCAGGGTGTCCAGGGTTCGATCCCCTGATGGTCCACCAGAATGAAAAAAGGCTTGTCGCATGTGCGGCAAGCCTTTTTTAAGCTGTAGGGGCTCGCACGTGGCGAGCCCGCTCTAGAAATATATACGATTTACCGCCCAGTTTGCTAGAATAATCATCCAAATCCAACGGGTCGCCCACGCGGCGACCCCTACGAACTATAAAACAACAGGGACTACGCATGATAACATAAGTCTTCGTGCGTAGTCTCTGTTTAAGTTGTTCGTTGTTAGTGGTTCGTGGCTCGTAAAAAAAGCGCCCAAGGCGCCTTACTAACCACTAGCTACTAACCACTAGCCACTAAAACAGGGACCACCCATGATAACCGAAAGGTTCTTGGGTGGTCCCTGTTTTCGCCTACAAATGATAGGGTTCGTGCCGGTCGATTTTGATGGCGCGGTAGATTTGTTCTAATAAGAGGAGGCGTATCATCTGATGGGTCAGGGTAATGCGGCCAAAGGAGATACAGCTGTCGGCTCTGCGGCGGACGAGGTCGCTCAGGCCGAAGGGGCCGCCGATGATGAAGGAGATTTCGCTGCAGCCGTACAGGGCCAGTTTGGCAAAGGACGCCGCCAGGTCTTCAGACGACACGAGCTTGCCCTGCACGTCCAGGGCGAAGAGGTGCGAGCCCTGGCGGACGTGACGCAGCATCTTCTCCCCTTCCCTGTCGAGGACCTGGGTCTTCTGGGCCGGCGACGGGTTGTCGGGCATCTTCTCTTCGGGCAGGACGGTGAGCTCGACCTGGCCGTACGGGCGCAGGCGCTTCAAGAACTCATCGATGCCGGCCGTGAGGTATTTCTCCTTGATTTTACCGATGGTAATGACGTGGTACTTCATCAGTTGGTCCTGTCTTCCTGGTCGGACGAATCATTCTGCGGGCTTTCCTGGAGGACGACGGTGACTTCGTGGTCCGAGCCGTTGCGCGTGTAGTCGAGGCTGACCGAATCGCCGACGTTGTGTTTATCCATGACGCTCTGGAGAGCGCTGAAATCTTTGACATCCGTGCCGTCGAGTTTCAGGATGACGTCGCCATGGCGGAGGCCTGCCTGGTCGAGAGGACCGCCGGCAGCGACTTTATAGACATAGATGCCGGCTACGTTCAGCTTCATGCCGAAACGGGCTGCCATCTGCTGGTCCAGGCCGTATAAGCCGAGGTACGGGCGGACGACTTTGCCGTTTTTGATGAGGTCCTGCAAAATCGGACGGGCTGCGTTGATAGGAATGGCAAAGCCCAGGCCTTCGACGCCTTCCTTGGAAATCTTGGCGCTGTTGATGCCGATGACCTTGCCGTCGGCGTCGACGAGGGCGCCGCCGGAATTGCCCGGATTGATGGCTGCGTCGGTCTGGATGAGCTTCATGCTCTGGCCTTCAGCTCCGATGGTCCGATTGAGGGAGCTGATGACGCCGACTGTGACTGTACCCTGGAATTCCAGGCCCAGAGGGTTGCCGATAGCGATGGCCGGTTCGCCGACCTGGAGGGAATCGCTGTCGCCGAATTCAGCGACGGGCAGGTTGTCCATCTTAATCTTGACGACGGCCAGGTCCGTCTTTTCATCGCGGCCGACGACAGTCCCTTCGGTACTCTGGCCATCGGCCAAAGAAACGATGACCGTCTTGGCCGTGCCGACGACGTGGTTATTAGTGACGATATAGCCGGCCTTGTCGAAGATGACGCCAGAGCCGACGCCTTCACCGACCAGGACTTTGCGGTTGAACATATCGCGGTTATAGACTTTCGTCGTAATGCCGACGACAGCCGGGCTGACTTTCTTGGCAGCCTGGACGACGGCCGTATTGCGGGCATCGGAAATGGAATCCGATTTCGACGGTTCCTGGAGCTGGTTCACCGTCCCGTTATAGGTACCGCTCGGCGTAAAAAAGGCATCGTGGATCTTGAAACCGCCGAAGACGCCGACGGCGATGAGGACGACGGCGGCTGCCGCCGTAATGACATGTTTGCGTTGCATCATAATTCATGACTCCTTTCCTGGAAGCGGACGCTGCCCTTCTGGCAGGCCAACCGCAATAAAATATCCTGGCCGATGACCCGTCCGGCCTGAGACAGGATAGTGCGCATCGTGTGCAGCGCCAGGGCCGGCGTGTTATTCTTTTCGCTGCGGTGTGCCAGGAGGACCCGCATGACGCCCTTCGTCGGCAGACCGGCCAGGAAAGCGGCTGCCGTCTTGTTGGACAGATGGCCCCAGCGGCCGAGGATGCGCTGCTGGAGCGGATAGGGATAGGGCCCGTTGCGGACCATGCCTTCGTCGTGATTGGCTTCTAAAATGAGGATGTCCGCATAAGCCGCGGCCGCCGCGACGTCAGGGCTGACACAGCCCAGGTCTGTCGCCAGGGTAATCTTCGATTCGCCGTGGCAGACCGTATAGCCGACGGGCCGCACGGCATCGTGGGATATGGCAAAGGGAATGACCTGGATGTCCTTCAGGCCGACGCGGCGTGTCAGGCGGACGAAGCGGTCCTGGAAGCCTTCCACTTTCCGGCCTATGGCCTGCCAGGTCTCGGCTGTCGTATAGACGGGCATGTCCGTCCGCTTGAGGAGCGTCGCCAGGCCGTTGACGTGGTCCGAATGTTCATGAGTGATGAAGACGGCATCGAGGTCGCCTAAAGCGCAGCCGTAGCGATTCAATCCCTGTTCGATGCGGCGGCAGCTGATGCCGGCATCGATGAGGATATTCGTCTTGCCACAACGGATATAAGCGGCATTGCCCTTGCTGCCGCTGGCCAGCATGCTGACCAGGCAGTCTCCTGCCCGGGCTTCACCGCCGAGATTGGGAATCGTATCGGCCGCTGCCGGTGGTGCCGTGACGGCCGCCCTGCACCCGGCCTGCTGCCGGGCTGCCTGGATAGACAGGGCCATTTCCTGGAGCTGCCTTTCACTTTCCGTCATGGTCTTCCCTCCTTCTGTTGAAAAAAAAACCATCGTTCCGGAATAATCCAAACGATGGTCTGTGTGGTGGGCCTAGGTGGACTCGAACCACCGACCTCACGCTTATCAGGCGTGCGCTCTAACCAGCTGAGCTATAGGCCCATTTCCTAACGACTCGTTTAGTATACCACAGATACAGGACGTGTCAAGGAAATTTTTCCAATTTCTTACATCTTTTTACTTATACTGTTCCATCAGTTTCTTAAAGGCAGCAAAGGACCGCTTGATCATATCCGGATCGACGCAGTACGATACGCGGACATAGCCAGGGCAGCCAAAGCTGTCGGCCGGTACGATGAGCAGATTCAGCTTCTTGGCCTTGTCGGAGAAAGCCTTGGCATCGGCTTCAGGCGATTTGACGAAGAGGTAGAAAGCGCCGCTCGGATAGACGCAGTCGTAGCCCATTTCTTTTAAACCATTATATAAGAGCTTGCGGTTTTCGTCGTAAATGTTCATGTCGCCAGTCTGGCCCAGGCATTTGAGGACGACGTCCTGGAAAAGATGAGGTGCGCAGACAAAGCCCATGGAACGACCGGCACCGCAGACAGCCGTATAGACTTCCTGGGCATCGGCAGCGCAGTCCGGAACCAGGACATAGCCGATACGTTCGCCCGGCAGGCTCAGGGATTTACTGTACGAATAGCAGATGATCGTATCTTTGTAGAATTTCGGGACATAAAGGATGGGAAGGCCATCGTAAATGATTTCCCGGTACGGTTCATCTGAAATGATATAGATAGGATGGCCGATTTCCTGGGACTTCCGCGTCAGCAGGGCCGCCAATTTTTCATAGGTATCAGCCGAGTAGACGACGCCAGACGGGTTATTCGGCGAATTGATGATGATTGCCCGTGTATGCGGTGTAATGGCCTTTTCCAGGGCGTCCAGAGAAATCTGGAAGTGTTCCGTATCCGGCGGCAGGACGACGGCTTTGGCATTGGCATTGTGGACAAAGACCGTATATTCCGGGAAGAACGGCGCAATGAGGATGATTTCGTCATCTGGGCCTTCGACGAGGGCTTTGAGGCTGATGGTCAGCGAAGCTGCAGCCCCGCAGGTCATGTAGAAATTATCGGCCCGTACCTGGGCGTCATAAGTCTGGTTCATGTAATCGGCCAGGCCCTGGCGGACAGCCGCATCACCGGAAGCTGCCGTATAGCCGTGGATGGCCACGGATTCCCGCGTTTCCAAGATGTCTTCAATGGCTTCTTTGACACAGGCCGGGGCCGGGACGGTCGGATTGCCGATGCTGAAATCGAAGACATTTTCCTTACCGACGATAGCCGCTTGTTCCTGTCCATAAGCGAAGAGGTCACGGATGACCGAAGCCTGGGAGCCCAAGGCGTACATTTCTTTTGATGCCATAATAACAACTCCTTTTAATATATATTGATTAGTTTGTTATTATTATAACACCAATGTGAAAAGGAAAACAGCCTATGCTATAATAGATATGATTTCAACTTCCTGAAAGGAGAATTTGCATGAAGAAACTGAGTCCTTATGTATACCTATTCGCTACGGGCCATTTTTCCGTAGACTGGGCGCAAGGCGCCATTCCGGCCCTCCTGCCCTATTTCATCTCGTCGTGCAACCTGAACTATCAGGACGCAGCGACGCTCATCTTTGCCAACATGCTCTTATCATCGGTTTCCCAGCCTATTTTCGGTTATTATTCCGACAAGGTGTCCAAGCCCTGGTTCGCTCCGCTCGGCCCCATCCTCTGCGGCCTCTGCCTGACGATGCTGGCCTTTACGCAGAACTACTGGCTCATCTTCCTCTGCTCCATGTTCAGCGGCTTCGGCTCTTCCATCTATCATCCCGAAGCGGCCCGCATGGTCAATAACATCGCCGGCGACCGCAAGGGACAGGCTATGGGGACCTTTTCCGTCGGCGGCAATGCCGGCTTCGCCATCGGCCCCATGGTTGCCGGAGCCTGTGCCTATGCCTTCGACATCCACGGTCTGGTCGTCTTCGGCATCGTCAACGCCCTCATCGCCTTCGTCCTCTACCATCAGATGCCGCACATCTTATCTCTGGTCAGCGAAGCGGCGACGGCCGAAAAGAAAGCCCATCCCGGGGAAGTCCGGACCAACGACTGGAGCGCCTTCGCCCGCCTGTCCGTCGTCATCTTCGTCCGTTCCATCGGCTTTACGGTCTGCAATACCTTCATTCCCCTCTACTGGATCCACGTCCTCCATGCCTCGCCGGCAGCGGGCAGTCTGGCCCTGTCCATCCTCTTTTCCATGGGCGTCGTCATCACCTTCATCGGCGGCGTCCTGGCAGACCGCTTCGGCTTCCTCCGCGTCCTTCGCGGCTCTATGGTGATCATGATTCCGTCCATGTTCTTCCTGGTCAACAGTACGGACATCGTCACGGCGACGCTGCTGCTCCTTCCCGTCGCCTTCTCGCTCTTCGCCGCCTACAGCCCCATCGTCGTCCTCGGCCAGACTTACCTCGGCAAGAACGTCGGCTTCGCTTCTGGCGTCACCCTGGGCCTGACGACGACCATCGGCGGCCTCATCTCGCCCATCGTCGGCTGGGGTGCCGACCAATGGGGCATCTCCCCGGCCCTGCAATGCCTCTGGATCAGCGCCATCATCGGCGCCATCTTCGCCTTCCTCATCCCCGTGCCCAAAGCCTGGCGGCATTGATTGTAGGGGTCGCCGCGTGGGCGACCCGCTGGGTATTTGGCGACGCTCCCCCCGAGTTGGTAAATCGTTCATATTCAAGAACGGGCTTGCCACGTGCAAGCCCCTACAGATAAAAAATCCCCTGCATGATGGTGGAAACCTTCATGCAGGGGATTTTATTTGCATAGATTACTGTGCTTTTGCGACTTCTACGAGTTTTGCGAAAGCAGCTGCGTCGTTGACAGCGAGGTCAGCGAGCATTTTGCGGTTTACGATGACGCCAGCTTTGGTCAGGCCGCAGATGAAGCGGCTGTAGCTGAGGCCGTTAGCGCGGGTTGCGGCGTTGATACGGGCAATCCACAATTTACGGAATTCACGTTTCTTGGCGCGGCGGTCACGACGAGCGTAGTAGAGCGCTTTCATGACGCTTTCGTTAGCTTTTTTGAAGAGACGGCTGCGGGTACCGCGGTAGCCTTTAGCCATTTTTAAGATTTTTTTATGACGAGCGTGTGCTGTAACGCCAACTTTAATTCTTGCCATTAGTCTATTCCTCCGAATCTATATCAAAAAGTATATTACGCTATTAGATGAACGGGCACATCTTGCGGACGGCTTCGGTCATGGTCTTGGAAACGAGTGTAGCTTTTCTCAGGTTACGTTTACGTTTCGGGCTCTTGCTTTCCAGGATGTGGCTCTTATACGGTTTCATGCGTTTGATTTTACCTGTACCAGTTGTGTTAAAGCGTTTTGCCGCAGCACGGCGAGTTTTCAATTTCGGCATAATAATTGTCCTCCTGTTACTTCTTGTTGACAGCGATGACCATGGTCATGTTTCTGCCTTCAATTTTAGGTTCTTTTTCTACATGGGCGGTGTCTTTCAATTCATCAGCGAATCGAACCAGCAAATCACGGCCCAGTTCCGGATGGCTCATTTCGCGGCCGCGGAACATGATCGTAACTTTGACTTTGCTGCCTTCACCCAGGAAACGCTGCGCAGCTTTCATCTTAACGTAGAAGTCATGGTCTTCGATATTGGGACGAAGTTTTACTTCTTTCAATGTCAAGACTTTCTGTTTTTTCTTGGCTTCCTTTTCACGCTTCTGCTGTTCATAACGGTATTTACCGTAGTTCATGATGCGGCAGACAGGCGGTTTGCCATTCGGTGCGACTTCTACCAGGTCTAAATGCCGTTCTTCCGCAATCTGGCGGGCCGAACGGAGAGACATAACACCGAGCTGTTCGTTAGAATCACTGACCACGCGTACTTCACGGGCTCTGATTTGATCGTTGATACGTAATTCCTTACTAATCGTCTTTCACCTCCGAAATAAAAAAAGAACGGATAGCATCGCTATCCGCTCTACGTTTCCGTCATAGACCTTAGTGACTCCAGCGCCTTGTAAGGTGAGAAGCGGATAGCTTCTGCTTTATTTTCAACAGTACATATTATATCAGCCTTCACAGGCCTTGTCAAGATTATTTAACTTTGACGAAGCGGTAATCCTGTTCGGCACGGGGATATTTTTCCTTATCGACTTCGCTCATGAAATCCTTCAGCGGACGGGCATAGGTCTTCATCGTGTCGTGCAAGGCTTTGTAAATGACGAATTTTTCACCTGTCTCCGTATGTTCGGCAATGGTAATAATTTCATAGGTATTCTTCTTGAAGTGGCGCCAAATTTCATGTGCTTTCGGTAATTCTCTCATCGATAACCCTCCTAATAATCTACATTACTAACCTGGTGTAATTATACCATAGTTTCTCTTTATTTCAATGGCTTCATGATGGGAGCCGCCGGCCTTTTCTGCCGCAGCTGGTCCAAAGCAGCCTGTACGGCCGGCACATCGATGCAGTCGCTTTCCTTTTCAGCGACGTCGATGCCCAGGCGCAGCTTGGCTTCCTTCTTGATGGCCTTATAGAGGCCTTTGGGGAAATCGGCCAGCGTCGTCGTCACGCCCCGCGGGAAGACGGCTTCCCGTTCCAACGTATAGCCGTCGGGATAACGGCGGGAACAGCGGGGATGATACATGTCGACATACAGGCGGTCGACGAACTTGCCACTGACATTGGTCAATTCAAAGACGTCCAGGTTCCCGACCTGACCGGCCTTGTGGAAAAAGACCATGGAACCCGTCCGGCGCAGGCGCAGGCGCGACAAATAGACGAATTCACCGCTCGGTCCGTTGACGGGGATGGGATTGGTCGCATCATGGCCAAAACGGCCGTAAGCTCCGGGAAGGACATCGCAGTCTTCCCCATGCCGCACCTTGTCGGCCAGCTCTCCCGATAAAGCCTGGTTCTGCAATTCCGGTGAATTAAAGATCTGCAAGGCATTGTCATAGATTTCCTCGCTCTTCGTCCGCTGATGTTCTTTAAAAAAGGCATCAAAAAATCCCATGGTCTTCCTCCTAATATATATAATACATTAATAATATCATCTTTAATGGATATCATCCGCCAAACACTCAACCTGTCATCTGGCAGATATACTTATTATAAGGCATTTCACGCCATGCCGCTAGTGTCGAGAAAAGCACATTTTACCAAGTTTTAAGTTCTTTCTTTATTTAAACGTAAATTTTAATATTTTTCTGTTATGAATAAATATCTATTTTACAGTGCTTTATACTTCCTGTTTTTTACCTCATCTTCCTTCTTTTTAAAAAATCATCTCCCCCATTTTCTTGATTTTATATCGTCATTTAGCCATTCATTGCCTTTAAATCATTTATCAGCCCTGTCGTTGCATTTTTCAGCCATTGATTTTATTTACTCGTATGTTATTATATTTATAGATAAAGAGTTCTCCTACAGGTAGAACGAATATCTGGTAATCATTTAAAATTATTAAGTATCGTCATATAATAAGGAAGAAAAGAGGTAAGAACTATGAACTTAAGTGCCAATGCAAAAATCATCATCTCCATGAGTGCTTTACTTTCATACAGTTTCATCGCTCATCTTCTTTAAGAGGGATAGGAAAAGGGCTTGCCGCGACGCGGCAAGCCCTTTTTTAGTGGCTAGTGGCTAGGGGCTAGGGGTTCGTAGGGGCCGTCCCAAAGGGCGGCCCGCCTAGGAAATGTGCGATTTCCCACTCCGTTTGCTGAGAGAATTTCCAAAATTCATAACGGGCGCCCCACGTGGCGCCCCTACAAACTCCGTACTACAAACTATGTTGAAAGAGCAACCTCTCAGTCAGCTTCGCTGACAGCTCTCCTATGAGGAGAGCCGGGCCGCCCGCCGGGGAGGCCACTGAAAAAGTCCCCATATGGAGTCTTGACATACTATATATAGACATAAACACAGTAATAGCCTTCTATATTTTGTATGTTAAAGCATGAGACTGGGGGTTTTTCAGCAGCCTCCCGCCGGGACGGCCCCTACATAACTATACGCATAGCGAATTATTCGTCCACTTTATTCTTTTCGCATCTGCTTCTTCCTTTAGCATGAGTATCTAGCATAAGAAAAATTCATTTTCCTCTTGCATTTCCTTGTGAAAAAATGTACTATATAGGCATGGAGATTGTGAAATTTAGAACTCAAGTTCTTCATTTCAGCGTAACCCCCAAGGAGCTGCGTAAGCGGCGGCTCCGTCAAAAAAGTCTTATATACTATATTATTCTATACTTTGTTCCACATCAGAAAGGATGGTTTTTCTAATGAGAGATGCTGTTATCGTAAGTGCTTGCCGTACGGCCATCGGCAGTTTCAATGGCCAGTTCGCAGACGTCACCGCTGTAGACCTCGGTGTCGCTGCTGTTACTGAAGCAATCAAACGCGCAGGTATTCCTGTAGATCAGATCGACGAAGTCATCATGGGCCACGTACTCCAGGCTGGCTGCGGTGAAAACACGGCCCGTCAGGTAGCCCTCCATTCGGGTATTCCTCAGGAAGTTCCTGCTTTCACATTGAATAAACTCTGCGGTTCCGGTATGCGTGCCATTTCCCTCGCATCCCAGCAGATCAAACTCGGCGATGCCGACATCATCGTAGCCGGCGGTATGGAATCCATGTCCAATGCCCCCTACTCCATCGCTAAAGGCCGCCGCGGCTACCGTATGGGTAACGGTGTCCTCGAAGACTTGCTCATGCGCGATGGCCTGTTCTGCACAGAAAACAATTACCACATGGGCGTAACGGCTGAAAACGTCGCTGCCCGCTTTGGCGTAACCCGTGAAGATCAGGATAAATTGGCTTGCCGTTCTGAAAACCTGGCTTACAAAGCTCAGCAGGAAGGCAAATTCGACAGCCAGATCGTTCCGGTAACGGTTCATAAGAGAAAAGGCGATGTCATCGTCGACAAAGACGAATTCATCCGCCCGAACTGCACCATGGAAACCTTGGCTAAACTCCGTCCGGCCTTCATCAAAAACGGCACGGTTACCGCTGGTAACGCTTCCGGCATCAACGACGGCGCAGCTGCTGTTGTCGTAATGTCCGCTGAAAAAGCTAAAGAACTCGGCATCAAACCGCTGGCTCGCATCATCGACTGGGCTTCGGCTGGTGTTGAACCGGCTATCATGGGTACCGGCCCGGTTCCGGCAGTCCGCAAAGTCATGAAGAAGACCGGCATGAACGTCGACCAGATGGACCTCATCGAATTGAACGAAGCTTTCGCAGCTCAGTCCGTATACTGCTGCCGCGAACTCGGTCTCAACATGGACAAAGTCAACATCCACGGCGGCGCTATCGCCCTCGGCCATCCGATCGGCTGCTCCGGCGCTCGTATCGTCGTCACCTTGCTCTACGCATTGGCTGAACCGGAAATCAACGGTAAATATGGTCTGGCTTCCCTCTGCATCGGCGGCGGCCAGGGCACGGCTATCATCGTAGAACGTCTGTAATTTAACAAAATTCCCTATTCCCTAGCAATAAGTAATGGAGATGTATAGAGTACGTATTTTTTGGAACGTTCTCTATACATTTTCTTTAAAATGGTGTATGATAGCAATATCAGAGTGTCATTTATAATATGACGCTTTCGCACGGTGCATCCTCTCATACTGATACACCGGCATCTATTTCAATACGTAAAAATTTTCAAGGAGTGATTCCAATGAAAGAAGTAGTTATCGTAAGTGCTTGCCGTACGGCAATTGGTAAATTCGGCGGCGGTTTCAAAAACACACCGGCTGTAGAACTCGGTGCTGTCGTCATTAAAGAAGCGCTCAAACGCGCTGGTATCGAAGGCAAAGATGTCGACGAAGTCGTAATGGGCAACGTCCTCCAGGCTGCTCAGGGTCAGAACCCGGCTCGTCAGGCTATGATCAAAGCTGGTATGCCGATTGAAGTCCCGGCTCTTACGGTCAATAAAGTTTGCGGTTCCGGTCTCCGCTGCGTATCCTTGGCAGCTCAGATGATCAAAGCCGGCGACGCTGACGTCATCGTAGCAGGCGGCATGGAAAACATGTCCATGGCTCCCTTCGCTGTTCCGAAAGCTCGTTATGGCTATCGCATGGGCAATGGTGTCCTCGTCGATACGATGATCAAAGATGGCCTCTGGGACGCATTCAACGACTATCATATGGGCATCACGGCTGAAAACGTTGCTGAACGTTTCGGCATCACTCGTGAAGACCAGGACGCACTCGGTGTCCGTTCTCAGGTCAAAGCTTGCGAAGCTATCAAGAGCGGCGCATTCAAATCCCAGATCGTTCCGGTAACGGTTCATCAGAAGAAACAGGACGTCGTCATCGACACGGACGAATTCCCGCGTGAAGGCACGACCATGGAAGGCCTTGCTAAATTGAAACCGGCCTTCAAAAAAGGCGGCACAGTTACGGCTGGTAACGCTTCCGGTATCAACGACGGCGCAGCTGCCTTCGTAGTTATGTCCGCTGATAAAGCTAAAGAACTCGGCCTCAAACCGATGGCTAAGATCGTAAGCTATGCTTCTGCTGGCGTAGATCCCGCTATCATGGGTACCGGCCCTGTTCCTTCTTCCCGTAAAGCATTGGCTAAAGCAGGCCTGGAAGTCAAAGACCTCGACCTCGTCGAAGCTAACGAAGCATTCGCAGCTCAGGCTGTATACTGCTGCCGTGAACTCGGTTTCGATATGGACAAAGTCAACATCCATGGCGGCGCTATCGCCCTCGGCCATCCGATTGGTGCATCGGGCGCTCGTATCCTCGTAACCCTGCTCTATGGCTTGAAAGAAGTCGGCGGCAAATATGGTTTGGCTACACTGTGCATCGGTGGCGGCCAGGGTACGGCTTGCGTCGTAGAAAACATCGACTAATTTCATCTCTCATGTGTAAAAAGGCTTGTCGCTTCGGCGACAAGCTTTTTTTTAGCAGTCAGCTGATATTTTTAAATTTCTGTAGGGGCGACCACGTGGGGCGCCCGCTTCAGGATTATGCAATCTTCCATTCAGATTGCTGGGAAACTCATTCAAATTCCCAACGGGTCCCCACGTACGATTCCTACAGTGCTACGAGCCACGAAACACAAACCACTAAACTCTATTCCCATTTGGAATATAGAGCGTGAAAAGTGGCCCAAATACATATAACGTTTTTTCAAAAAGTATTTAATTTTCCCGGCAAAAATGATAGAATTAATTTGCTAAAAATTTCAAGACATGCTTATACGCATCACTAACGAAAGAAGGACTGATAATGAAAACTACATGTCGTAAAATGTCTGTGGTACAGTTGACCTTTGTCACTGCTGCCAACATGCTTGGCGCCGGTATCATCATGCTGCCGACCAAGCTCGCCGAAGTCGGTACGATCTCGATTATTTCCTGGATTATTACCTCACTAGGCTCTTTAGCCCTGGCCATGGCTTTTGCCCGATGTGGCATGTTCACGACAAAGCCAGGTGGTATGGGCGGTTACTCCGAATACGCTTTCGGGCGTGTAGGACATTTTATGGCTAATTACGCCTACTCTGTTTCCATCGTAATTGCAAACGTCGCTATCGCCATTACGGCGGTCGGCTACGGCGCCGGTTTCCTTGAGACAACCTTTACGCCGTTACAGACGTGTTTATATACGATCGCTTTATTGTGGATTGCGGCAGCCCTCAACTTCAGCGGCTCCCGTTATTCCGGCAAGCTCAGTACCATCACCATCTGGGGTGCCATCATCCCGGTCCTGGGCATTTCCATCATCGGCTGGCATTGGTTCAGCCCGGCTACCTGGCTGGCTTCGTGGAACCCCAATAACCTGGGACTCAGCGATGCCGTCGGCAATTCCATCGCCCTGACCTTGTGGTCCTTCTTGGGACTCGAATCGGCAGCGGTCAACATGGATGCCGTTGAAAATCCGAAGAAATCCGTTCCTATTGCCACTTTCGTCAGCACCCTCGGCGTCGCCATCATCTACGTCGCCTCGACGAACGTCATTGCAGGCATCGTCCCCAATGCGGAAATCCTGGCATCGAGCGCTCCCTTCGGCCTGGCCTTCTCGTACATGCTCGGCGATACGGCCGGCAAAGCCGTCATGGGCCTGATGGTATTCTCCTGTGCCGGTTCCCTCTTGTCCTGGCAGTTCACCCTGGCCCGCGTCTTCAAGACCAGCGCCCAGCGCGGCCTGTTCCCCAAGATTTTCGCCAAAGTCACCAGCGCTGACGTCCCGGTCAAAGGCATGTTGTGCATCCTCTGCATGCAGAGCTTCCTGGCCCTCATGACCATCAGCCCGACCCTGGCCGCCCAGTTCGAACTCCTGGCCAACCTGGCCGTCGTCACCAACGTCATCCCCTACATGTTCTGTGCCGGGGCCCTGACGACGATCCTCACCAAGGAACATATCCCCAATGAAGTCTGTAACAGAAATACATCGATATTCCTGGCAGGCGTATCCATTATCTATTGCGTATATGCATTGACCACCACCGATGCCACGACCTTCCTCAGCGGCTGTTTCGCCGCCTTCCTGGGATGGCTGGTATACGTCATCCGCTTCACCATCATGAAGCAGACCATCGTGGAAATTAAATAAAAAAAAGGCTTGTCGCCGTGCGACAAGCCTTTTTTACTGTAGGGGTCGCCACGTGGGCGACCCGCTGGATATCAGGCGACGTTCTCCTTGAACCGGAAAATCATTCATATTCTGAGGCGGGCTTGCCACGGCAAGCCCCTACAATTTCTACAAACTACAAACTCCTCTTCCCCTCAAAGGCCGCCAGGACGACGTTGCGCATGGCTACGCAGCCGACGATGGTCAGGGCGGCTACGACGAAGGGCGTGACGAAGACCAGGGGATTGTTCTGGAGGATCGGCATGGCCTTGAAGATGTACGTAAAGACGTGTATCTGGCTGTCGAAGAGGATGTGCTGGACCAGGGCCCACATGAGGACCATGACGACGATGGCGGCAATGTGGACCAGCCGCTGTTTTCCCTGATAACCATAGCGCTTATACGGGAAGAAATAGAGGGCGAAGGTGGCAATGACGAAGATGCTCATGCCGATGAAGCAGAAGCCCATGATGGCCATGATGCCGACGACCAAGCTCTGCGTCACGGACGAGTCGCTGACGGCCGGGAAGAGGAACATGCCCAGCACGGCACACGGCAGGGGCAGGCTGTAGACGATGGGATCGATGAATTGGGAGTACCAGTATTTCCGCCGGCGCCCTTTCCAGAAATCGACGGCCCGTGCCGCCAGATACTGTATGGCGACGGTCAGGAACATCCACAGGGCGAATAATCCGACCCGGACGGGATAAGAATGCCAGCAGTCCAGGCCGGTCAGGCCGTTGAGCAGGCCGACAGCGACGAGCAGGACGACGGCGCCGCCATACAGGGTCGCCCCGGATGACGCATAATCGCCGTCCCTGCCCGCACGACGGCGTCGATAGCCCAGCCACAGGGGAACGGCAAAGGATAAGATAAAAAAGGCCAGAATCGACGCTGAGGCGATATATGGCCTATCTGAAGCAAAGGCACCAAAGGGCAGCGGCAGGATGCCGCACGACGCCCAGACGACGGCCAGCAGCCGGTCGTGCCATGTCTGTTTTTGTAAGTTGTCCATTAACCTACTTCCTTTCGGCCCGGCAGGAGCTGGGATATGGCGTAAGCCAGGAGCATGGTCAGGCTGATTTCTGCGTACATGCCGACGATGAATACGATATCACGGCCAATGGTCGGCCATTCCCAGAAAGGCGCAGCCTTCCAATAGACACCCATGAAGGCCGTAAAGGCCCCGATAGCCGCAAAGACGATGAACCACATGAGGGCCATGACCCAGCGGCGGATACGCCCGCCCTTGGGACCAAACGTCGCATCGTGGCAGCCCACGTAGGCTACGGGGATGACCAGCGATAAAAAGACATAACTTACCATGGCTACGACGGCACTGGAGCCGCTGTGGATCGTATAGGCACCGATGGGAATGGGAATGATAAAGAAACACATGAAGACACATTGCCGCAAGATATCGCGCCACCAACTCATTTTCTGCAAGACCTCCTAAAATAATGCAAACGAAATCACTTTAGTATACCATATCCCTAAAAGAAAGAAAAGTTTGCGCAAGGCCTGGCTTTTGTGTACAATAGAAATTATAGCAAGTGATTTTAGTCCGCACAGAAAGGAACATACATGACAAAGAATTTTGAATCCCTCGGCATTACGCCGAAGATTTGTGAACTCCTCCATAAGCAGGGCGTCGACGAACCGACGGCCATCCAGGCCCAGGCCATCCCGCCGCTGTTCAAGGGCCGCGACATCCTGGCCCAGGCCCAGACCGGCACGGGCAAGACCTTTGCCTTCCTCCTGCCGTCGCTGCAGCAGATCAAGACGGATATCCACGCCGAACAGGTCCTGGTCATGGCACCGACACGGGAATTGGCCCGTCAGATTGCCGACGTCGCCGATACGCTGGCACCGGAACTGGGCATCGACGTCCTCAGCCTCATCGGCGGCAAGACCATCGAGAATCAGCTGCAGAAACTGCACCGCCATCCGCACGTCATCATCGGCACACCAGGCCGGCTCCTCGACCACTGCCGCCGCCATTCCCTCGACCTCAGCGGCGTCCGCCGGGTCATCGTCGACGAAGCGGACCAGATGCTCCAGGCCGGCTTTCTGGAAGACGTCGATACCCTCATCGGCCTGACTCCGAAACGACGGCAGCTCCTCTTCTTCTCGGCCACCGTCCCGGATAAGATCAAAGGCCTGGCCAAGAAGCACATGCAGAGCCCGCTGGTCCTGAATATCCTCGAAGGCCAGACCATCGCCCTGGAAAACATCGAACAGCGCATCTACATGATGACAGAAGAACAGAAACTGCCGAAGCTCTGCCAGATGCTGACCGACATGAACCCCTACCTGGCCATCGTCTTCTGCAACACCAAGGAACGGACTTCCCTCCTGGCAGGCAAACTCATCGCCAAGGGCTTCAACATCGGCGAACTCCACGGCGACATGTCCCAGGGCCGCCGTAACCAGGTCCTGCGCGACTTTGCCAAAGCCAAGACGCAGATCCTGGTCGCCACGGACATCGCCGCCCGCGGCATCGATATCGAAGGCATTACCCACGTCTTCAACTTCGATGTCCCCCACGACGTCGACTACTACATCCACCGCATCGGCCGCACGGGCCGGGCCGGCAGTGAAGGCTTGTCCATCATGTTCGCCACGGCAGCCGATGAAAACTGGGTCCGCCGCATCGAACACAACATCCACGCGACAATCACCAAATATACCCTGACCGGTCAGGTGAAGGTCAAGGCCAACAGCCGTCCGCCGAAAAAGAAAAAGACCTACAAGGACAAGCTGCCTGCCAGCACCTACCAGACGACCAAGGAAAAACGCCATAAACAGCGCCATAAGGGCGGAGACAACCGCCGGCGCCGCTAAGGAGGTCTTACTCATGAAACGTTATCTCACGATAGTCCTCATGCTCTTCACGCTCATAGCCGCAGGTTGTACGCCGGCGACGCCGACCAATTCCCAGCCGCAGAAACAGCAGACCCAGACCCAGCAGCAACAGCCTGGCGAAAGCAAGCAGGGTCAGGATACGAAGAGCCAGGCCGACACGAAAGAAACGCCGGTCGCCAACTTGCCGACCATCGGCGATACCCAGGCCGATTGGGAAAATGAATGGGGCCATCCCTACTCCCAAGGCGACACGATCCGCGTCTTCCATAATGGCCGCTACCAGGTCGTCTTCCAGAACGGCCGGGCCGTTACAGTGACTATCAAAATCCAAGACGGCGAAAACGTCAATATCAGTGACCTCCTGCCGGAAGATGCCCAGAAACAATCGGCATCGTCAAAAAATATCGGCGGTTCCCAGATGGGCGTCGAAAAATGGCACAGCAAGACCCTGGAAAAAGCCTTATCCTCGACAAAAGGCAACTTCACGGTCATGAAACAACCGGGCAGCATCATCATCGACTGCACACCGGATTTAAAAAAATAATCAATGTAGGGGCACCACGTGGGGCGCCCGCTTCTGAAAAATAGTGTAAAAAAAGCTGTCGCCTCAAGGTGCGGCAGCTTTTTTTGTGCTGTAAGGATCGCCACGTGGACCCCATTAGGAATGTGAATGACTTTCTTAGCAATCTGGCTGGGAAATCCTACAACTTCTGAAACGGGCTCGCCACGTGCGAGCCCCTACGAGCCACGAACAACGGGCCACAACAAAAAAGCTCACGCAAAATGCGTGAGCTTTTTTCTATGGTGAACTGCATAAACGTTCATTCTAACCTTTTAACGTTTTATATAAATCACTTCATATGCTCAAAATGTGTCGCTTAGCGATTATTTTTCGGTTCTGGCCCATAAAGCCGTTCCATGCCAGTCTTAGTTACAAGCCAAATTCGTTTAGACTTTTTTGCTTCCACTCCAATGTTGAATCGTGGTGGCCGTCCCTGCCTTTCGATACATGCCTGTCTCAGTGTATCCGTTGCTTTTCCCCAGCGTTCGGCAGCTTCTTCCAAACTCATTACTTCTTTCAATGCTTTTTCACTAAAATCATTATCCATGCTCCTACCATCCCTCCTGAAACAAATGTCTTGATACTATACCAATCGAATTTAAAATCAAAGTTGGCCATGATGACACCTAGTACAAAAATAATTCCAAATATAGTTATTTTCTTCATTTTTTTCGCTCCTTTTGATATAATAAGAGCAGGTCGGGGGCTTCGCCCCCTTCCCACTCTCGCCTTGCTAACGTTTGTGCTTCCGACGGCTATGACGTTTGCGAGGCTTTTTGGGTTTGGTCTTTTCTCTAAGTCCTAAGGCTTGTAATATCAAGCCTATGACTGTTAGCGTGACCGAAATCCAAAACTTTGTATCATCATCCATTTTTATCACCCCCTCTCTATATTTATATTATACCGTATATGCGGTATTTAGTCAATAGAAAAACACAAATTTATTGTATATTCTTGTAAAAAATAAGTCCCAGCGTAATGCTGGGACTTTGTCGTTAATCAAGTTATTTAATTTGCCGAGCTTATGTTCTCGTCTTATATAATACATATCAATATAAATACACTTAGTCAAAAACAGAGATAGGCTAACTTCGTCCCTATAATTGACATCTGCAGTTTATGCAGTTCTAGTGTTTTTTGCTTTTTATAAAGAAACGCCAGTATTTGTATCCGTAATTAGAGGCTACCATGCGCTGTCCCCATCGATTAGTGTATTCTTTACAGCATACCCACCGGCCAACTCCATCAGATTCAATCCAATTGGTTGATTTCATATGAGTCTCCCTTCCGGAGACTGTTGCAAAACGCGCTTCATAATGCTAAAATAGCTTTGAAATCATATTTTAGGTTAGCCTCATTATGAGGTACATCGTATACTATTTAGCTGCAACTCAATAGTATACGGCAACAGTCACCTGGTTATTCAGCCACTAGGTGGCTGTTTTTTTAATGTAAACATATCTATCCCTTCCTTCTATTTTTTTGAACTTGAGCCGCGCTAATTGATATCCCGTAGCTATTAGCAATTTTTTCCACACTTTTCCCTTGTAAAAATTTGTGTGGTGCCAGTAATTCACCGGCAAAAGCATTGGCTTGCCACTCTGGATCGCAGTAAGCTGCTACTTCATCGCTGGTATTTCTTGCTAATGATAAATTTTTCATATTATGCAACAACAAATGTCCTAATTCATGAGCCATGGTTAACCGATCCCTGCCATACCCTTTACAAGCACGGTCATACACGTCTTCTCTAATCCTTATAACATTTTTTCCGATCAATGTTTCTCCATGCTTATCTCCCATCGAAGCACAATCGACTATTTCAAAAGTTACCCCGATACTTTGAAGAATGTATTCGTAAATCCTGACAATATCCACATAACCATCTTCTTCTAGTCCAAACATGATGCGGATTTTCCTTGCAAATTCTCTGATTTGTTTTAAAGATAATGGATCAACAATAATACCAGTCATGTATCAACCATCCTTCCGACTCAAAATTTTTCTAATTTCAGCTAGTTGTTCATCGCTTAGGTTTGAAAACTGTCTTGCTAATTTTAAAACGGTCGCTTTTTGATTAGCGTTGGCGTCAGCAAAACTAATTTGAATGTTAGTTCGTGTATCATCTTCAGCTTTTTCTAATTCCGCAATTGTTGTCTGATTTAATTGATAAATTTCTGCAACTGATGCAGTCATATTATCCGGAATTTGTCGTTTGCCATTTTCTATCGAAGACAAATAAGCAGATGTGATACCAAGTTTCGCTGCCATATCTTTCAGCCGCTCATCCCTATCTATCCTAATCTTACGTAGGATTTTTCCATAATTAGTTATCATATCAAGCCCCTCCTTCGTGTCTACTGTATTGTTTATATAATTAACATCTTTGTTAATTATATATCACTGTATGTTTATTTGTCAAGTCAAAAAAGCCCTGGCGATGTGCCAGGGCTTTTTCATGTCATTGAACAAACTATTTGTATTTTTCTGCTATGCCTTTGCTGTCGTGTCGGTTGTGCTCTTGCTAAATACCAGCTTCATCAACCAAATAGAACAATTGATTACAAGCGGCAGAATAATCAAATCGCGGGCTTTGTTCCAGCCTGTTTCAGCGCCTGCCTGCGCCTGAATCTGCGCCACAAATTTGTCCGCCACCGCTTCAATAGCATCCATACCTTCATTTGTCATGCTGGATACAATCTGAGTTTTCGCGACTTCCGTGACTTCATCAACGTTAAGTGCATCTACTAAGCCGTCCCGTACTTCCGTCCATTTGCTCATTCTACATTCCTCCCAATCATGAAATAATTTGAAAATCGGTTACACCTCTGGCGATTGCCGCGGCAAATTCATCCTGCTTCATTGCCAACAGTGATTCGTCATGATCATTGCTAATAAATGCCAGCTCGACAAGAATTGCAGGGCAATCAGTATTACTGATAACATAAAGGCCATTCTTCCCTGGCACTGCTTCTTTCACGCCTCGGTCTACTGTATGCATCGCGTCTATAATTTGCTGTTGCACACATCCTGCCAGTTTATACCCATTTGTTGACCCAGGATAACAGAACGTTTCTGTCCCAAGTGCCGCCGGGCTATCTGCAGAATTGCAATGAATAGAAATGAAATAATCAGCGCCACTGGAATTTGCGGTTTCGCAAATTTCATGCAAACTGTCTGACTGAAGCAATTCAGTTTCTACCCCCACCGCGTTCAAATAGCTTGCTACAGCTTTACCGACGGCCAGAGCTACATCACATTCACGCAGGCCCGTTTCTTCATTGACGGCACCCGGATCCGGCTGCCCGTTCGGCGCATGACCAGGATTTAAAAATACTTTCATGATTTTTCTTCTCCTTTCTTATCGGTTAATTGTTCTAGTGTATCTCGTAGTTTTTGTGGGATAGGCAATCCCGCTTTGGCTGAATTTTCAATAATTGATAGTCCTTCATTTCCAAGGAAAAACCACACAACCAGTGATTGTACAGCAGGTTGCCCAGTTGCTCGATCTAATTCATGAGCCAATGCAACCAATAACAAGATCACGATTTTTTTGCATATTCCTTTAAATCCACGCTGACTATTTAGTTGCATATCAGGGTTGATATATGCTGCCAAAATTCCCGTAATATAATCAATAGCCATGGCCACTAATAGAGCCTCAATCACATCATTCCAACCAATTAAATACGAAAACGCAGTGCCAATACATGACACTGCTGTTCCCCATCCGATTTGATGACCGGATGGGGCGATCTCGTGAAAAAAAGCAAGTAGTGTATTCATTATGATTCACCACCTGCTTTCGTTGTTCCCTGTTCGTTGCTTTCGCTTTGCGTTTCTTCAGTATAATTCACGCATTTCGGGTTCTGACATGTGCCATCATCTCTCAACGGATGGGCACAGAATTTGCATCTTTTCTTTAATTTAAAAGCCATTATTTATCGCTCCCTTCTGTTGCCGCCACAAGTTCGGCTGCGATAGCACCACTCTGTTCCTTGTAGTATGCAGTCAGATCCGCAAATTCGCTTTGGATACTTTCGGCGGTATCTGTATCGCCGTTGAGGTTTGCAACTAGCAATGACTGTCCCAGAGCCTGTTGTGCTGACGTATATTCCGCATCAAGCGCCGCTTGCTTGTTTGTAGCTATTTCTTCAGCAGTTGGCTCCGGCGGAACGTATGTGACAGGCTGTCCGGTTTTGGCATCTCTGATACATCCGCTATTGAGATACTTATTGTATGTATCAGCATCTACAATCTCTGCAACAGCTACATTTTCTGTCTGTTCAATTTCTGATAATAGTGCTTCTACTTTTTCTTTATTTCGAGATTTTTCTGGATTAAAATCGCAAATACGAGCTATGACACGGAATCCTTTATCATCAAATCCGACCCCATAAAAATCAACATTGGTATGAAACATAGTTTTCCTCCTATAATACAATATTATTAACAATAAATGAGGAGTGATATTATGAAAAATCCTAACGGATATGGTTGTATTCGTCTTATGTCCGGTTCACGGAGGAGGCCGTATGCTTTTATAGCTACGGTAGAAGGGAAGCAGCATTACATTGCTGCTTTTGAAAGTGCATACGAAGCAAAAATATTTCAAGCTCGGTATTATGAAGAACATCATCCCAATCACCTTCCTTCTCGCAGAAAAAGCATCACATTTTCAGAATTATATTACAGATGGTATCCCTTCCATTTAGCTGAAGGAGCCGAACTGTCTGAGAGTACCAAAGTCAGTTACCAAAATTCTTTCAAACATTGTGCCGCATTATATACCCGACCATTCGCCGACTTACAATTCTTAGAGCTTCAGGCTGTCATTGATAATATGCGCCATCGCCAAAACCTCTCGTATTCTAGTTGCAAAAAAGTCAAGAATTTATTAAGTCTACTGTTTAAATACGCTCAAAAATCAAATATCTGCAGCACGAACTATGCCGAGTTGCTATCAATTGGCAAGAATCGGCCAGTATATCCGCACCACATTTTTTCACGTCAAAAAATCAATAGACTTTGGAATATTGCTGATTTTCCTGGCTGTGATACTATCCTCATTCTTCTCTATTCTGGATTACGTGTAAGTGAACTGTTGGAACTGGAAAAGAAAAATATTAATTTACGGCAACGTTATCTTCGGATAACGAAGTCTAAAACAGCCGCCGGCATCCGCGTTGTACCTATTCACTCGCGAATTCTTCCTATCGTTGAAGTAAGACTTCACGGTCCAGGAGCATATCTCATCAGTGATCAATCTGGCAAACCTTATGATTATTCTCGGTATCGTTCAGCCATCTGGAATAAAGTCATGAACCGTATCAATGGCCAGCGCCATACTCCACACGACACCCGGCATACATTTGCTACATTGCTTGATAACGCCAATGCTAATGAAAATGCTAAAAGAAAAATTCTTGGCCATGCCAACGGAGACATTACTGACCGCGTCTACACCCATAAATCAATCCGACAACTCAGAAAATGTATCGAACTCTTACAATAAATTGCTCATGATCTGCTCAAAACAAAAACGCCGAGGATGCATACTAAAAGCGTCCTGTGGCGTTTTTCTCTGATCATAATCTGCTATTTTAAAATTTCATAAAATTCACCTTTTTGAAAACATTTAGAACCCCCCAAAACAGCCATAATCAGCATAATTCAGCGTTTCTCATTTTCTGTAATTTAATTGATAATTAGTAGACTAAAAGCATTGGAATCACATCCTTTCTTTTAATGAAACAGTGGATAAAGGCTACTGTTACAGTGACTGATACGTCTTTCGCATTACCGGTAAACATGGGGGACCCCCTTGGCGCTTTGACAACTTGGGAGAATGGTGCTTATCAGACTAATAATCTGCCCCACCCGGCTATAACTTCGCTGAGCACTAGCAAAATAGGGCTTATTACAACTTATGGCAACGCAGTTACTTATGTGCTGATTTACGGTAGATCTTAGACAGTGGGGAACTGCCCCCTGGGTCACATCATATACAGCCAAAGCTATTTTCCCGATTTCTTTTTCAAACACAAGCTATATTGTTGTGGCTACAGGACGAATTGAAGATGATAGCAAGGCTGTCATCGGCGGTGTTTTATATAATCACAAGGAAACTACTGGGTGCATTTTACGTGGATCAGAAGAAAAAGGACCTGCCGCCGAGTACGTTGCCATCGGAACATAAACAGTGGGGACAAACATCAAATGATAAAGGAAATAATGGTGGAGGCTTAATTACATGGCCTCTTACGTTCCGCTCTTGTTTTATAGTACTTGCTGCACCACGAGGCTATGGGCATGGTGGTTTTACTGTAGGCGGAAACAATGCAGAAAGTTGGGTTGATGCAGAAAATGGAACTTATATCGATAGCTATTATATTATCGCGATAGGAGATTAGACAGTGGGGAAGAGTATCGGGGACGCCTAACGATTATTTTATTTGGGATGGCACGAAGGGATACGAAGTACAGGTTAACACAAACCTGCCCATACAGTTTAAAAACTCAGCTTTATTTGCAGTTGCCAATATTTTAACGGATGCCGAAAACGTGGTAGATGAAAAAGCAGAGTGCTGTAACCTGGGACAAGGAACATTGACGTTGAAAATAGCAAGCAGCCATCAAAGCCAATCATTAACAGCCTGCTACTTTATCTTGGGGTATTGAACAGTGGGGAGCTTTATATGAAACCCAAAATCTTACTCTGCCAATAAAGGCCAGTTTGATAAGTATCGTCGGGATGCATGAGGGCACAACACAACAAGTTGTTACCTATTCTGCAAAAAACAACAATTGGGTCGGTACAAATAGTGAAAATTACCTATTTTATATTGCTATTTGCAAATAACTAGTACAGCAAAGCCACCAATAGCCTTGCCGGTTGTGACAAACCTTAGTTTTGATTTGCTGGAAAAACTCGGCTTATACGTCACAGTGTATGTATCGCCAATGGTTGTCCCGTTGGTTGTGCTAGTATCAAAATCGAGAGCATATACACATATAACCGATGCCGATATCGGTAACGAAAAATCACCATATGTCTTGCTGTCATCGATACTAGCATCTCCCCACTGTATACCTATCTTCCCCATAAAATTCCCAAAGAACAAGTACCCGTTCTGTCCCGTTAGATATTTAACCCCCGATGCTTGTAGTACCAGCCCTACCATCTTGGATAACAAGCTATCAGATGATATTTCCGTGATTGTATCCTTTAAAGCACTTGATGCTAATTGATTGATAATCCCTGGCCCAAAGTCTGTGATTTGGTCTACTTCTGTTTCAGGATGAAGTGTATCGTAATCCTTGCTTGTTTTGTTCCAACGATGCAAAATTGCTTTGGCGCCAGAAACGACTTCGGCCCAAATTCCACGCGTAGACATGCTTGTTGGCTTATCCGCTGTTTCCGTTACCATTACAAGATTTTCGTGAGCATCTTCTGCAGTATTGTGCCGGGCCAATTGTTTTGTTGTGACAAGTCCGTTAGGATCAATCGTTACGCTCGTAGTGCTGCTACTCGATTCTGTGACGATCATTGCAAATTCTTGAGACACTACAGTTGCCGTTGTTTGAGATTGCGGTTTAATCGTATCCGGAACATCATCTGTCGTAACCTGATAAAGTATTTCTCCATCATCTGGATCTTCTGCGTATAAGCCGAGTTCCCTGGCAAGAAATTCATTTTCTACGTCAGAATACAGCAATGTGCCATGAACAATGCAAGTGCCTTCATCATCGTTGTATTCAATTTCCGAAATGCCAATTTCTTTTTCTGTATGAATTAAATCCGTCAAACTTGATAAAGATGTACCTGCTGGCACTGTCCCGCTCCCAATTTTAAATTTTGTGAAATTGAATTTGCATTGTCCTGCTTTTACTTTTGCATCAAGTTTTTTACCTGCGTTTGTTACTACTCTTCCGATCCAGCTACTCATGGGTATATACCTCCTTATGAATATGTTGGCCACCACCAACGTAAATTACATTCGTCATATCAGGAATATCTGCCTCTGATGTGCCAATAAGAGTACTTTTATGTATAGATTGGCCACCTTTAACATACATTTCATCAGATATGGTTCGCTTTAAATTAATATTTTCTAACCATGAACGAGTGTTTTTCATCTCTTTCACGGCCCTCATCAAATTGTCCAGCAATTCGGTTGTAATTTGACTCGTATCACTAATTTCAATCTTAAAATGATACGGTTCACCGCCGTATTCAAACCATTCCGTAACCTTTGCTTCTTGGAACAGCGTAGAGATGCTTTCTTCTACGCCTAACTTCGTCCCCTTCTTTTGATGCCATCGTACGCTATTACGAATCAGCGTACATTTTGTTGCTTTATCAATGTCTCTACTGCCATAGTTGTCTACATGCCATTGCCAGGCAAGCAGGTCAAGAACATCTTCTGAAAAGTTTTCCAAATTATCGATAATGAAGCACAGCTTTAGCATGGAATGAATTTTTTTCAATTCGCTATCCAATGCCTCAGCTGCAGCTACAATTTTTTCATCATTTAACAGGTTCGGCGGCAGAATATCAAGCATACGTATTTCATCTAATGTCTTACTCATCCTGCAGCCCCCCATAATTTATATTTATATTATTGGCAATGGCCACGGAAGTCGCGTCTATTACCGTATTGACCGGAGACGTTACTTCCACCCATTTCGCGCCGCTTGCCCGGATTCTGTACGTGAGCTCTGTTACATTGATGTCCCTGCCTAATTTGCTCTTTTGCCATATTATCCAGTCACTAATAGCTGCTTCTACATTATTCTTGATGCTGGCTTGGATGGTGGCATCTTCACTATCAATGTAATATTTTAAATCAATATCGTAATTGACCACTGTCGGTGCTGCCGTTTTTACTTTATCAGTTAATGGCCGTACCGATTTACTATTAACAGTGTTGGCTACGGTTTCTAACATTTCTTCGCCCGGCAGCTCGCCGTTTTCTAGTAGTACAGTGACAAGTACAACGCCAGGATCTGGAGATGTTACTTCGACATCAGATACCAGAGATGATGCCTGTTTAGCCCAATATTTATACGCCCCATCCGGACCAGCCGTTGAAAATTTTTCCGGGGCTTCTTGAATCCTTGTTCTGTAATCTTCATCATCTTCAGTATCAGCGCCGCCTTCCGTCGTGGTTGTATTGCTAATTGCCGAAACATACGGTATCTTATCAATAATAATGTTTACTTTTCCTGCTTCGTATCCATTTCCGGCATCTCCCGTTGTTGTGCACGAGGCTTTTCCAGTTGCTGTTGTTTCCCCGGCCAGCACAGTAATATCCGCAGACACTGCAAATGTTGTGCCGTCTTCCGCTGTAATTCTTGTACCTTTCGGTACGATAACAGCTGATGTTTGCGCTGCCGACAGCGTTACCTGTACCGTTGTTGTTGCCGCCGTGGCGGTAATCCGTTCGCAAGTCACGAAGTTACCGAGATGATCCATATAATTACCACTCGTATACGCTAATAGATTTTGCTTAAGCCCGGTGTCTATCACTTTACGCTGTTGTACGATAATTAATGCCAGACTATTCAAAAACAGCCTCAGCGGGTCAGCCCTGGCCAATGTCCGGCCTAATATACCTTCGGCAATCGTTACGATGTTATTTTGTACTGTCTCTGTATCCGCATCAACGAATGTGACTTCCGGAAGGTCACTTAACTTCATGCCGTCTCACTCTCCTCTATCTTTATTTTTACTTTAGTTTCAATAGTACCGTCTGCAGCATTGCCGTCGTAGCTCACCTTGGTGACTTTGGCCCGCGGTTCATATTTATGTACCTTTGCTATAATTTCAGCGCTCAGGCGTGCCATGGCCACCGGTTCCGGACCATCGACAATGCTTGCATCAATGCCAAATTCTCTATCCAGCGGCACGGAGCTAATCGGTGTTGTAAGAATCGTTTTAACGTTCTGCACGACTTCAACAACCGTTGATTCCGGGGCAAAATTAATTTCCTGTAAATCAATGTCAGCTAATACTATATTCATGCCGTTTCACTTCCTTCGCTGTCGTCCGTACCCTCCGTTGCTTCTACGGCATTTCCATCCCACACAGGATTATCATCAACATATTCTTTCAATGTTACTTGTACTGTTGATGTGAGTATATTGCCGATATTGTCCCATTCCAACGTTTTTTCGCCGACGCTTTCGATGACCCATAAATTATCGCCGATGGGAGAATTGTTGATGATCAGCTGCATCGCACACCCAGCTTCGCACAATTGCCGAATTTTTTCCGCTTCAGCAGCCGGATTAACACCAAGGAAAACATTAAACTGCATCGTAAACGTAATCGTTTGCGTATCTGGTCCCAAAAATTCAATAATCGGCCGCCCGCCCATGACATTATGAGACGCCAGCCGTGCAGAGCTGTTTCTCTCCCAGTCTGTAAAAGTATGGACTTCACGAGACGAACAAATAAAAACAATGTCGCCCAAACAACCGATTGGCTGCGGAAATCCCAGTGAGGCCATCTTGCTTTGTAACCAACTTTGAGCCTCAGTCATCGCAACACTGGCTGCCGTGTTGAGCCGCTTTTGAATTGTTTTTTGTACGCTTGCCTTATTGATTTTATTGTTTGCGACGTTACTCAAAAAAGACATGTCAGCCTCCTATAAATACATTCGGACTGCCACTAATGTGGCTGCCCGATTGGCTACAATCCTGGCAAATCGTTTCATCTCCTATCCTTGTTGCCCCTCGGCCATTGATAAAGACGGTTGAAGATGCCCCAGTCGACTCGAATGTTCCGCTATGAGGACAATTACACGGGCCTATATCTCCCTTGCGATGGGCCCCTTGGCCATTAATAAAAACATCCGAAGAAACGACTTCATTGGTCCCGGTCCGCGTGTGCGGACAGCATCCTTTTTTCATATTGCAAGTACCCGTTTCAGTATCTCCCAATCTCGTTGCCGCCGGCATATTATCACCTACTTACTCATTCAAATGGATGGTTGCCCCATTAATGTTGATGGGGCCAATGCAATTGATATTCATCGTATGAGAACCTCTGTCGTACTCAATATAGCTGCCGTCGCCAAAATCTATTCTGCGAATATTGGCATCAGCGACTTGCGGCGGACATTTTTCCGTAAAATTACTGCCTAAAATCCACCCCATTGTTTTGTTTTTATCACTCGGCAATATCAAGCATAGGACTTGTTCACCGATATCCGGCATCCAGTAATCTTTCACTACCTTGCTTCCACGATTAATGATTGCCAGGCTGCTGGATACTTTGTTGTTCTGATCTTTAAAGTACACTCTGGCCGTATTTGTTAAGGGATCCACTTCCGATACAGTACCAATCTGTACGAGGTTCTTGATTGTTTTAAATAACTCATTAGTATCCACTGATGCACCTCCGTATATCAAATTGGACCGTATAGCCATTGCCCAGCGAATGACTTGCTTTTGTGACAATATATTTATTGTCGAATTTGCCAAATCCCTCGAGTTTGATTGTAATGCCAGCCATAATATAAAAATTTCCAACCATCGTAATAGAACCCTTGCACTCTTCTTTATTTTTTTCTCTAAGCTTCTTTTTAGCCAACTTTTCCGCCGCAGCTATATCCTCGACTTTTTCATTGACCTGGAGTGTGAGCCCTTCTTTACGATTTGGATCCGTATACGTGTATTCAATTAGTTCTTCCTTTTTGCCATGCTGGTACTTGACGTGACAAGCTTTATATACTTCCTGAATCGTAGAAGTAATAGAATAAGAAATCGTTGAATCATTGCCTTTGATAATAGTAACAACCGGCTCCTTTTCTTCATACTTCTGCTCATCAATAATGATAATCTGCTCGTCAGATACCTTCAGACACAGCCCGGCATCGCTGCACAGTTTTTGTAGAAATGCCAGGTCAGTCTCTTCTGTCTGATCGGCCCGGTCAAGTTCCGGGTCATCATCCGCATCAAAGAACAATGTCATTTTTGCCCGGTCAGCAATTTCTTTCGCAATAACCGATAATTTTGTTTTTTCCCATGCCTGGTTATGGTCAACACTCCGTATTTCCGCGTTATTTGGCACGGAAATCCCTTTTATTTTGACTTCTTCTGGTGGCCCGCTGCACTCGATTTCATCAATCTCGAACTTGCCTAATGGCAATTCCTGTAAGTCCCCGGCAGTCACCCACTGTGTTGATATAAGCGATACGGTCAGTATTGCTCCGCGTTCTGGCAGCCAGTCGGCTTTCCAGATTTCCGGACGGTCTTCTAATGTAATATTGATAGCATCCGCTTTACTGCCTAATTCATCATCAATAGTAATGCATTTTACATACTGCTGTATTTCTGTCGAAATATCTTTATCGTCATAAAGGATTATTGCCTTTGTCTGCCTGGCAGGATGACCACTCGCCATTATTGGCGTACGAAAAAGTTTCTTTGCATAGTCTTGCAATGTACTGGTATTCATAGTTCTTTACCTCTTCCACGGCGGCAGGGTAGATGCTGTTTCAACTGCTATATCTGGTAATGTCAGATCTACGCCAGCCGGGAACATAACCACATTCATATACTTGATATTTTCCGCAATGACTTTGTCCGTGTACTTGCAAGAACCATATTTTTTATAGCTGATAAAATCCCAAGTATCTCCTGAAACTGTCTTATATTTAGTAGGCATAGTTCCGACGCCTCTTTTCGTGCTCGTACTCTTTCATCTTGTCAGCAAATGATTTTCCAGCCATATGGCCCGCATCAGCGACGGCCTTTTTCAACCGTTCAATGTTGTCAGCACTGCCATTAACATTGATATTAAACGTGAATTGTGGGGCCATTGCCACTGTTTCCGGCTCTTGAGCAGCATTGCCAGTCATTATCCTTGGTGCTGCCGATGATGGTGCTGCACCCGGTTTCAGCCTTCCCAAATCAAGCTTGCGATTATTTCTGTCAATGTTGGATGTATCAAAGCCTAACAGTTGCCCGGCTCGTTTCCAAAGGCCCACCGCCCGAGGTGATCCATCGAGTGGAATAGCCGCTTCTGCACTGTCTTCAGCAAACCATGTCAAAAAAGCTCCTTTGTTATAAATACCACCGATAGCATTAGCTTCTGGTTCCCCGCCGCCGTCTCCGCCACCTTCGGTTACAGTCCGGACACCAATGGTAATGCCTTCAGAAAACTGGTTTTTAATGTTATTCCATGCACCGCCAATCACTTCAGAAATCTTTCCCGGAATCTGACTAATCCAATTGATAACAGCATCATATGCACCACTGGCCCACTCGCTCGCAGCGGCAACAAATTGAGCGCCAGCTTCGGCACAATATTCCGGCAATTGCATCAACCATTCATAGGCACTCTGTACTAATTGCGTCAGCCATGAAACGACAGTAGCATATGCTGCAGAAAGCCATGCAGATGCTGCTGAAATAAACGCAGAACCTGCAGCCATACAATAACCTGGCAAATTCATCAGGGAGTTATAAGCCCCCTGTACCATATTGGTTATCCAGGTAACTACTGTTGAATACGCCTGACTTAACCAAGCTGATGCCGCAGCTACAAAGGCTGTACCTGCCGCCACGCAGGCAGATGGTAATCGGCTGAACCATTGCACAACTGCAGTAATGATACTGCGGATACGCCCTGGCAAAGCCATTAATGCCCCAATAATGAAACCCACAACAAATGCTATGCGTCCAGGAATCGACCCGATAAAACTAAAAACGGCTCTGATGCCGCCTATAATCATGCCAGGTACTGCCCTGACGCCCGAAACAATACCATTCCACGCTGATGAAGCCCCATTCTTTATGCTGTTCCAGGCGCCAGAAACCGTCGATACAATACGGTTCCAGGCTGCCGATGCCGTCGTGGCGATTGTATTCCAGGCGTTGGCCGCAAATGTTTTTACTTTATCAAAATTCTTATACAACAGATACAACGCGGCAATTACCGCTATGATGCCGATAATGATAAGTCCCGTAGGACTAGCCAGCATAGCGGCGCCTGCACGCATAAACGCGGCACCGACACGAGATACAATAGGCCCCAATTTACTGATAGCACTGCCAATTTTAGCAATATTTTCAGCCATTTTGAGATTTTTAATGACTTCATACTGTGCCTTGAGCAATTTAAATGCATCGGCCACAAAATGGGATATCCGTACATACGCGAATAATCCAACCGCTGCGCCTGCCATCCCCATAATGCCGGTTATGACACCCGGATGTTGTGCCGCTACTCTTGACAGCGCACCAGCATATTTGGCCAACGTATCTGCACCCCTGGCAATAGCCGGTAGGAATGTGCCTCCAATGCTGATTGACAGTGATTCTATAGCCGACTTCAATCTGATTGACGCGCCACGGGCATTATCGTTCATAGTATTCGCCATTTTTGCAGCTTCGCCATCAGAATTTTCCATCTCAGTCACCAGCGCATCAAATGTTTCCGGCCCGGATTCCAATACGGCCATCCAGCCCGTTGCCGCTTCTGTACCAAATATGGCTTTGAGTGCCGCCAGCTTTTCTTCATTGCCCAAATCTTTCGTTTTATCTCGCAAATCGCGTAGTATGCTCGACATCTTCCTTGGCCCGTTGGTATCGCTCATCTTGATGCCCAGCGATTCCATGGCCATAGCCGCTTCTTTCTGTTCAGCCGTTATATCCTGCATAGACATCCCTAACTGATCCATTGCCTTTTGGGCCATTTTAGGCGGCCCTGCTAATCGCAGGAAGCCAGACCGCAGCGCTGTGCCGGCTTGTGATGCCTTAATGCCCGAATTGGCCATGATACCAGCCAAAGCAGCCGTTTCTTCCATCGACACACCAAAAGCATGCGCCACCGGTGCTGCGTATTTCATAGTTTCGCCGAGCATCCTGACGTTAGTATTGGTCCGTGTCGATGCAACAGCAAATACATCAGCCATATGTCCTGCATTTTCCGCCGACAACCCGAATGCTGTAAGATCATCAGAAACGATATCCGCCGTTGTTGCCAAATCTGTACCACCAGCTGCGGCCAATGCCAGCAGCCCTGGCATACCTGAAATAATTTGATTCGTATTCCAACCGGCCATGCCTAAATACTGCATGGCTTCAGCACTTTCCCTGGCTGAGAATTGTGTCTTTTCGCCAAGCTCGCGCGCTGTATTAGTCAGCTGTTGGAAATCCTGGTCACTTGCCCTGGTAATAGCCCGTACCTTGGACATAGCGGCTTCAAATTGAGCCGCTGTATTTATCATAGCCACAGCCGGAGCCGCTACCATGGCAACCGTTGCCGCTCCAGTCATCAAGCCTGCTTGTGAAGCGCTAAAGTTGGCCGCCGCCGTTTTTCTTGCACTTAAAGCTGCCCGCATTCTCGCTTGAGCTTCACGCGTCGCCCTCATCTGCTGTTGTAATCTCTGCAGATGTGTGCGATATTCTTCGGCACTCATTCCGGCTGTCTGCATCGCCTGCCGTATTCGCTGCGTACTGGCAGTATACTGGGCTTCTGTAATTCGTCCTTGCTCAAATTGTTTTCTTAAGCTGACCAGCTGCTGCCCATACTGCTTCATTTGAGCCGTGCTTTGTTGCCATGCCCGGTTAAGCTGTCGTGTTTGCGCACTGATGGAGCGGGCCGTATTCCCCAGATTTCTCATTTGTGCTGACGATTGGCTCATAGCCGAGCGAAAACTGCCAGACATCGTTGCCGAAATCGCGAAGGCAACTTCAAATACATGTCCCATAGCCATGGCTATTACCTCCTTTCTTAATACTCATTGTGCGTTTCATTGACTTTTTCCTCAATTAAATTGAGCCAGCGATGCATATTAAACATCGACTGGCTCATCCAAAAATCAAGATTTCCGTAATCATACAGCTCTACAGCAATTTTGGCTATTTTTTCGGCAGGCGTTTTATTGTCTGCGTTTCCGGTTTGGCTTCCGATGGCGAAACGATTTCTTCGGCCAAACTCCCTAATAAAAAATTTCCCACCATTGAAGTAACCAAGGTATATTCTTTGATAGGAAGATTGCGGATATCCATTACCGATTCAGATAATGCTTTCGCCGCCAATCTTGCCTGAAACGATTTTGAAAACGTAATATCCGGCGTCATGTTTCCTGCCATACGTTCATTTTTTTCTGCCTGTTCAAAGTCGTAACCGGACAAATTTTCTAAACCAGCCTGCAGTTTCTTCGTATCCAAATTCATAATACTTACTCCTTTATAATCCCAGTGCCGCCCGTACAGGGGCAAAATAATCAGTACCATTTACATTGTAAATATAATTCAATTTATCAATTTCTACTTTTCGTTCATCGTTAATCGTAATCTTGAGGTAGATGACCGTAAACGTATTCTGGCTATCCGTCTGAGACGCCGGATCCAATTTGCCGACATCCATTTCCTTAGGTAAAACCCGAACAACCACAGCGACGGAATCGGTGATAAGTTCGCCTGTCGCCGCATCATAGTGCTGGTTAGCCCCGCGGAATTCCAAATCATGAGCTTTGGGCGCCATAAGTTCCGTCAAGTCCTCGTTAATAGTACGCCACTTGATAGAAACATCCATATCATCGGTCATCCCCAGTGTTGGCATATCAATGTCGCCACCGATGCCTGCACCTTTCATGGTATTTGTTTTGTACTTGATTTTTGGAAGTGTAATGTCAGCCATGCCGAGTTTACGGACGCCGTTTTTGAACACTTCGTAGTTAATTAATTTATCACGTTGTTCATTGATTGGCATTGTTTTCCACCTCTCTCATTAAGCGAACAAGTTAGACAGGTAATCCACATCGTATTCCTGGATAAAATCAATTTCACGAGCCGGAGGCGGCGGAGCCATATAGACATGGAATTTTACAATGCCATCAAGCAAATCTGTTTCCGCGTTTTCATCCGAACGAAATTCCACACGCCCACCTAATAATGCGCCTATTGCGGTCAATCCATTAAACCAGATGTTGGCGCTGTTAACAACGCTGCGGATCAGCCGTTTATTTGTAGTATCGTCAATTTTACTCCAGAATGTTGTGACCAGCGTATTCCCTACCCAGTTGAACATCCTGCGAATATTAATAAATGCATCTTTCGGATCTGTACTGGACGGATAAGCACCTGTACGGTTGCCGTAAAGTCTCCAGCCGCCGATAAAATTCAATGCCGTTACAATCCCTTGTCCATTCAAATAGGCTGCCGAATCAATTCCCAAAAAAATTTCATCGCCGTCGACAGTGCAGGCCCCATCAATCTGCAATGATTTGTTAGAAGGAGATACGTACGGAATATCTTTATTCGCCGCATCCACTTGATTCATCAAGCTGGCAACATGCGAAGACAAATGATATTTTTTATCCCCATTTTTGACTCGTGGCCATACTACATATTGCAACTCTCCTACAAAATTATTTTTGTTTTTCCATTCCGATACATTGCTGTACTTCGTAACGCTGTCATCTACATCACATAAGCAAATCGCTTTAAATACAGTATTAATATTGGCTACTTTAGCTTTCATGACGCTTGCCACGGTTGGGTTGTGGGACCATCCCGGAGCGATGACGATACCTGGCACTAATCCAAAGCGCGGGAAGATTTCAGAAAGCAGCTCTAAGCCACTGTTTTTCCCCGTAGTTGTGCTTACACCGCCAATAATATCGTCGGCAGTAACCTTCGTTGTATCCAGAGCCTTATACGCTGCATATATAGTCGTAACACTGGCCATTTTCCCGCCTTCAATAGCTGTAATGACTACTTCACCATCGTCATTATAGGCCGCTGTATAATCCGTATCTTTCACCAAATCCGCTTCTGTGCTTTCCTGGGTCGATAATGCCAATGTATCTACAAAAACGGCATCATTGATTTTGCCTACTCCGTCAGTAAGCTCTACAGCAATATTTTTCTGATGCTGAACATGCTTCGATGTATCCATGCAAGGCACCAATACGATTGGCGCCATGTTATAGAGCGCAAAATGCGTGAACATGACTTCACACAGACTGTATTTTTCCCAGTCATCGCTATATCCCAACTGCTGTACCGCTTCTTGATACGTATAGCAAAGAACCGGCGTATTGTCGGCAACTGGATTAGTCGCTAGATGAACCGGAGCCGTACCAAACGCCACAATCAGCGCCGCATCAGTCTGCGTCATCGGCACCAGGCCGGTTGGTACTTCAGAGATGTATATACCATGTTTGTAGGTCCCCATTATTTATCCCCTCCAATCACTTCTTCATATGCAAGATTCTGTGGTGTACCCTTGGTGTGTACCTTATTTTCTGCTTCCATCATCTTGTCCGTACGGACAAAGAGTAAATCAATTTTGGGAAACATCGCTTTTAATTCCTCAACCTTTTGATAGGGTTTACCATCACAGTACACACGGTACTTAATTAACCCGTATTGTGTCCGATTCGGACCAATATAAATATAAGACGTTGTTTCTCGTCCTTCTGTTTCAGACATTCTTATACCTCCATTTCTTCACGCGGCTGCGCTATGGTATAGCGCAATGTCGCATACGCAAACCAAAACGGATACGGCTGATTTTCAATGGTTTCCCATTTACTGGGCAGCGTCAGGCGGAATCTCTTGGCAATCGTGCGTTTTTTCAGTATTGCCTGGCGTACGGTTTCCATGAGATCCAGCACATCCATCCACGCATTCTTGTCTTCGCCATAACAGCCAAAGGTAATACCTACTGTAGCATATGACTCCGGTATTTCCCTGGACTCTCCATCATCTACATGCTGCAGGCTCACAATAATAAGCGGATAGTACGTATCATTGGCAAAGTCTTCATCAGAGATATGCTGACGATATACCGTTACTTTCTTTTCATCCTGTAATTCCGCAGCATATTTACTGCTAGTTATGGTCTGTTCAATGTATTCAGCCAATTCTTCAACAAGTAATACAGGTATCATTTAGCCTCCCAAATACTTACCAATTTCTTTTTCCAGATTCTTAGTAATCATTTGCTCAGTGCGCTCCTGAAGCCGTTTCTTTATAAAATCAGCTATACTTGGATGTTCCAGCATCTGAGGCGTTGACGGGCCGGACAACTTGTTTATCGGCAAGCTGGCATTACTGGTTCTTCGGAATACGCCAACGTGGCCAGAACGCATCTTGGCCAAAAATGCATGGGCAATAGTACCACCCTGGCCTCTTACCACTTCAGCATACGTATATTGTCCCGTCGGCGGTCTATGTGCCGGTGGCCATGATGGATTCGTTTTGAAATACGAAAGGTCATTGACGCGGCCCCGCGCTACAAGAGCCGCCCCCATGTCCCTATTCTGTACTTTTAATGCTGAACTTATATGCGGTTGGTCGATAGTATACCGCTCCTGCACTTTCTTAATCGCATCGCCTTTAATGCCACGGATTGAATCACGTATAGCTTTACGCACTACAATCTCTGTAGCGCCAGGTATTCGCTCCAGTAAATGTTCCGCCCTGGCCAATGCTTCATCCGCTCTGATTTCAATCATTTAAGGCACTCCCATTCTGTATGCGGCCAGCTGTATCGTATATACGCCCATATCTTCTGTACAGGACGCCACCTTATACAGTTTGCTGTCTACCCGAAAATTTTCGCCTTGCTTCGGCTCCCGCTGCAAAGAGGACGTTTTCACGACAACACACAGGAAATCGCCGTGCAAGCCGCTAAAATTCCTTGCCGAACGCGTTACACGCTTGGTCCTGTCATTCGTGATAACGCAAACACAGGTATTCCCCTCCAGCGTGTGCGTCTCGGCAAACTCATCTTCATTGAGAAAGACGTTGTCTATATCAGCGGCCACCATGTCCTTAAAGCCGCTCATTAGCCAATTTTTACGACAGCTACCGTTCCCGAAGCTGCTTTATCCATTACGCAGAGACCTGCCGGGACACCACCTTCAGCCGTTTTGTCAATGTTGCTGTTCGTTTTGTTCCAATATACTTTCTCCCCGGTTTTAATTTCCACACCAGATGCCGCTGGCAGTTCATAAACGCCAACAAGGCTAACTGCTCCTGTTTCTCCGGCTATAATTGTTTCGGCAGCTACGCCGATGCAGTCAGCAAACGGAATGACCTGTCCCCAGGCCACTCCTTCTGCCGGTGTGTAATCAATCTGGTACCCTTTTTGTACATATGTTGCTGTTGCCATTTATCTTCACTCCTTATCCTTTAGCAGCGCCCGTAGACTTCAACAGGCCGCGGAAATCAATCAGATTGACGCCAAAATCCATGTAGATTCTCCATTTGATGCCCAATGTATCAAATTGGATAGCGCTTTCCATTGTCGGCGTATCTTTCCCATTGAGATAAGTAACTTCAATACCCGGCAATACCATCGGCGCCGCAGTCAAATACCATTCCTTTTCATTGGTAAGTTCCGGATCAGCTACAACAGTCAGGCGATTGGCAAAGGGGTTGGGCGTCGCGTTGTTTTTCGTCGGATCCACTACGGAGCTGATGAGCTGCACTGCTGTTACTTCAAGTTCCGGCGGCACGATTAAATATGCCGGCTGTACATTCAATGCTTCCTTTCCGCCAATATTTTTTTGACGGGCCATCAACGCTTTAGCAACACCCAGGCCGGCAACAGTGATGTCCTGCGCAGTCAGATTGCCGTGAGTTTCTGAAAACAGTTTCGCTTTTTCGATTGTCGGATTCGTGGTCAGGATTTTATAGACCAGTTTATTGATACCACGACGGGCAGCCGCACCATATTTAGCAGGAATCTGGGACAATGCCCCCAGGTCGTCATTGATGATGGCTTTACGGGTAATGCTGAAGCTGCGGCCATATGTACCAACAACCGTTGTTGCCGCACCTTCCGTCAATGTAGAATCCTTAAATTCGCCGTTTTCTGTCATCGGCAGCAATTCATCAGCTTCAGAAATGCGGTAACGTGTCGCTACTTTGAAGTCGCTGTTCGTGCCTACCCCGGTCCACAGCTGGAATGTAGTCGGTACTACCTGATACGCCTGAGCCATAGACTTGTTCGCTACATTGGACAGAATGCCGGAAAATGCACTTGAAGGCGTCAGTGCTTCACGGACGAGCATTTCATCATCCATACCGCGCGTATCTACGTTCTTTTCCCGTTCAATGCATTCCGCTGCCAGTCTGAGCAGCCGTTTGCCACGGAAATCCATTGCTCCGTCGGCAGGTTTATCCAATCGTACACCAGCACGCAATGCCAGGCCGTCCGTAGCTGCAGCGCGGAACTTATCCATTTCATCAGTAACAACAGATACCTGTTCCGGAACACGTCTTGTGGCCAATGTCTGCAGTACAGCAGCACGTACAGAATCTACGGTTGCCCCTTTCTGAATATATTCATCCGGGCTGATATCAAAGTTACGGCACAAATTCATAATTTCTGTAACTCTGTCACGTTCAGCTTGAATCGTTCTTGTAAAAGAATCTCCTCTATCAGTCTGATCCGTGGCAGTTACCGGAATATCGTTTCTTCTCTCCGGCCCACCTGTCGGCTGGCCCATATTCGTTTTTACTTTCTGGTTTGTTTCATCCATTCTGTTTTCTCCTCCTTCTAATTCGCGGTTTACGCCAACTGTGGCATCCGCGGGAACAGACACAATAGAAATTTCATAAGGCGTCCACTTACGAGCAATATCGCAAGGCCCGGTAAAGCGCCCATCCGTGCTGGTTTCGCCTTCATTGACCGTTTCCCACACGGCTACCCTGTAACCTACAGAAACGCCCTTCAGTGTCCCAGACAATACTTTTTGGTAGATAGTGTCGGAATCCTGGTCATCATCAAACTGTACCGTAGCTACGCCGCGATGTGCGTTGCTGTCGATACCCACATCAACAATTTTCCCAACCGGTCTATTAGGGTCATGATTAAACAACAGGACGCCAATATCTTCCAGCCTGCTCAAATCAACGGCCCCATCTGCATGGTCGAGAATTTCCGTCCACCACAAACGTTTGTAAGGGTCCTCAGACGAAAAAGACAGCTGTACTTGACGGCTGTCTCCCTGCCCTTCCTCAGCACGTTGGATAATATGACCGTTCATGCTTCGGATTAGATTTTCATTTTTCTTACGTTTCATCTTCTTCTCCTTCTTCATTATTTTCGGAATCGCCATGCTCGGCGTTGTTCCCACTACTGTTGTTTTTATCCTTATTGCCCGTATGATTGCTTTCTGCAGCTTGTACAGATTCAGGCGTGTGTATGGATAACGTCAAGCCCAGGCTTTCCGCTGTCTGCTTTTCAAGCGCCATCTGCTCCAGCTGTTCACGCCAGTCATAGCCGCGTTCAGCACACCATTGCGCCATCGTTTTGCCACCATTTTGGATGGCCTTGATGTCGGCATCGACTTCTTTTTCTGGATCAATCCAGGACCAGCCTGGAGCAACCCATTGTACTTTTTGGTATTCTTCGCGCCGCTGCCAGTAATCGGGAATCATAAGTCTGCCAGACAGTACAGCCGCATCAAGGAACTCCTCATAGACCGGTTGGCATAAATGGGAAGCCATAAAGATCTGCATCGGCTCAAACGTCTTCCTGTCTTCCAATGCCCCTTGTCTGGCTGAAGAAAATGAAGCCTTTTGAAAATCCCTGGACATCATTTCATACGACAAGCCAAGCCCGGACCCGGCCAGACGTTCCTGCACCGCGATAAAATCCTTGGCCGAAGTGATAGACCGTGTCGGATTCGCTGTTTCCACTTTTTCACCAGGATTGAGATACTTGACCATCCCTGGCCGAATAGATTTCAACGGTTTTCCTTCTTTATCCCGTTTCACCGGCTGTCTGCCAATCGCTCCTGCTCCAAATTCTGTTGTAATAAAGACACTGAAGCAGGCCGCAATCTTTGCCGCAACCGTTTCCGCATCAAGGTAATCCGCAGTATCTTTAATGCGCTTGATAATAGGCGTCAAATCCGACATGCCGCGAATCTGGTCAGGCTGTACCTTGTTCCAAAGATGGATAATCTGGTCAGCCGGCACCCTGTCCGGGTCGTACTCAATATATCCATCCGGGCTTTTCTTCTTAATCCAATACGCTACCGGCTTCAAATACTCATTCAATTCAATGCCACTGCGTATTACCCGGTTGGATTTTGGCGCATACAGCAAGTAATTATCCAGCAAATCCGATTTCACAAGCTGCAGCTTGAAGGGAATGGCGGCGTTTTTGTCAGTGACTTTCTTTAAAAAAATCTCTCCGTCGACTATTTTCCTGCGCAGCAGCATCGCTTGCATTTCATAAAATGTTTGCTGGCCTGTAATATCACAATTTTCTGGCCGACACCACAATTCCCACAGCGCTTCAATCATCTTGTTGAGCTTTTCATCTGCCGTCCTGGCCTGCGGTTTAATGCCGATTCCTACAACATTGCGCACCAACGCGCCAATGGCAGCATTGGCAATATCGCTGTTATTCTCCAAGTACCGTGCCCGTGCTTTAATCAGGTCACGCTGCGTGCGGTCCGTGTTTTCTGTGTCCGCATTGACCGGCGTCCAATCATCATTGAACCGGTTAATTTCTCCCGCTTCGTAGCGATATGACAATACATCCCGGTACGCCGCCCGTTCGCAGGCCCACTTTGGGGAAAACACGCTGATGACCCGCTCTAAAAAGTTCATGCTGTTCTTTTTCCTGTTCATATTCTGCCGGTATTGGCAAAAAACAGGTTGGAGCCGTCACGTTCGGCAATAGCCGCTTTCAACGCTGCCTCACGGCTGTACAAGGTTGCAAGGTCGGCCTTGGTAACGCGGCGGTTGTTGATTTCGTATTCCTGGGCACCTAATTCAATGGCTGCGATGGCCTGTTGTACACGTTCCAGCTGTACTTCCAATGTTTCCAATACCATTCACCTCCTTTCGCTAAAACCAATCTTTTCCGGCATCTCCTAACCAGTCATTTTCTTCTGTCTCACTCATTTCTTCTGTGTCAGGCTCCATCAAATATCGGACCCCAAGTATTTCTGCTGCCAGGGCATTGTTGGTCTCCGTATCCAGTAAATGGTTTTGTGCATGGCTGGATATGGGTTCCCATCTCAACGTTATCCGCCCTTTTTTGTCTTTGTACTCAACTTTTTGTTCCGCGCAAATCTGATCTGCGTAGTAAGGCTCAACGTCCTTACATACGTTCCAGCTTCCAGCTGCTCCGGCATCTACGCCCAGACGGCCCGCGATGAAGTCTTTCATCTGGTTCGTGTCGAAATTATAAAGCCGCAGTCCGAAACCAACGGTCTTATCCAAGACGGTGACACTGTATCTGGCTCGCAGCGGAGTAGATGCCCCTTTCGTCGGGATGGCTACATCCATATGCTGCGCGCAAAACGAATAAACCTCGTCGGTGTTGTACCCTGAATCAATGCAGGCCAGATTGATATTGCGTACTTCCCCATTCGTGTCGGCGTAATCCCGGTTGATGACGGTTTCTACATCTCCCCAGGTCTCGACGCGGCCATAATCGACCAGCCAGCTTGTCAGGTGTGGCCCCCAGGCGCGAACAGAGAACCAAAAATGGTCCAGCTGCACGTCAACACCGCATGTCAATAACTGGGCATCTGCCGGCATCGTCCCTCGTAAATAATTTAGCTTCTTGCTCAATACGATGTCAGATTGCATCCGATTGGCTTTGTTTTCCCATGGTTCTGCCAGCCATGAATTGATAAAGTTCATCAGTCGTTCTGGCTCGTCTTTGGAGCTTAGGAATTTATAAGCCATATCTCCAAAGGTAAGCCACGGGCTGTAGAAGGAACTCAAGTGATATGCCACGGATCGCACCCGTTTAGGTGGCTTGTTGATGGCCCGCCACTTGCCATGCCGGAGCATGTCCATTTTCTGCCGGTCATCAATGACATTGTCGCAAGAAATGCAGTGATACTCTGCCGCATCCCTGGCATCATATGCAGTAGATCCTTCTGGCCACTTCAACTGCTTCATGGTAAACACTTGATACGTACCGCAATGTGGACAGGGTACGTAATACTCATAGCGGGCATCGGCCTGCTCCCATCCCTTCCAGATATTCCCGGTTTTAAGTGTCGGTGATGATACTTTGACGATTTTCTTATTGTAGAACGTCTTGGTTCGTTCTTCTGCCAGCTCCAAAGGGCCGGCTTCCTGGCCGGACCATTTCGGGAACTTGTCAATTTCATCGAAAAACACGTACTGTACCGGTCTGGAAGCCAGTCCGCTTGGACTATTGGCTCCTACCAGGGCAATGTACATGCTCTGGAACTGCAATTCCAATTTTTGGCTGTGTTCGGCATCGAACTTCGCAGCCAATGGCTTGGACAATGCAATCATGGGCTTAATCCTATTCTGGCTCGTAAATTCAGCCAGCTTATCTGTCGGGTATACAATCAGCATAGGTCCTGGGGCCTGGTCGATAGCATAGCCCATCATATTCTGTTCCGCTGCCGTTTTCCCCAGCTGGGTCCCGGCGACAAACGTAATGTCGTGGATGCCCGGTTTAATGAATGAATCCATGATAGCCTGCAAGTATGGCGTCCGCGACGTATGCCATCGGCCAGGCGCCGCGCTGTCTTTGGCCGATAAGATCCGATACCGGTCCGCCCATTGAGACACGCTCATTTTTTCCGGTGGTTTCAATACCTTCAGTGCATCAAGGATGTACCGCTTATAGGGTGGCTTTTTTCTTCCGCTTGCGATGATATGTACCTCCCTTGCTTAATTCTTCCAGGGCTTCATGTACCCGCTTGTCAACTTCCGTTTTTGCCACTTCCGCCGCATCCGCATCCAGCGAATTCAGCTCTATAGCTACATTGTGGCCGATTGCAAGCAAACTTTTCTTCAGATTAGTCATCAATAACGTCAAATCTTCCCGGACTTCATAAACGGGTAAAAATTCATCCTTAGTAACCCCTAATTTGATTTGTTCCTGTTTGGCCTTAGCTTCCTTTAAATCCGCTTCAGCTCTCAATTTCCGAAGTTGCGGAGATTCTTTGTTTTCGCTTTTATACCGCCAGTTGAGCAAGGCCTTTAAATCCCATTTCCCGAGGGCAGCCTTGGGTGCACCTTTTTTGTACCAACTTGACAAAGTCTCCCTTGAAATTCCAAAGAAATCGCAGGTGTCTGCCGTGGAAAAAATAAACTTTTCATCAGAAAATTTTTCTTTATATGCGTTTTTTGCATTAACCGCCATTCCTCCTTCCCTCCTAAAGGGTCGATTCGTCAGTTTGTCAATCTGTTTTTTTGATTTTGACGGACAGAACCGCCGGGACTCGCAGACCCGTATCTGTCTGCCCTGCTCACAGTACCTTGGACGCCGGGGGCTTGCCTGCTGATTGGGTCCTCTTTTTTTACCGGTTCCTGTTCCTCTGCCCAGGCTGCCCTGCCCACTCACTCCGCAGGTGGCACGCATGCGCCTGCATTAGGCAGAACGCCAGCCAGCTATGCACGCTCTCCTGCAATTGCCATTGCATAATCGTTCCGCTCCTGTATATAAAAAGCACCGCCTCGTAATTGAGACGGTGCTTTTCATATTCGGTTGCGTTGCTTTACATGAGAGTGATTGTTTCTCCTTCCGGTCCACACATACACTATATCACACTACCCATGGGAAATTATAGGAAATCTTTCAAAAGATTTTTCGAAAGCAAGCAATGCCTTACCATGAATCTGAGTAACTCTCCGGTAGGAGTACCCCATACGTACTGCAATTTCTTCCCACTGCATATGCCCCAGATAACGATACTTCAACACGGTTTGAAATATCTCGGTATTTTCTCCGCACGAAATTCCCATAATAATTTCCCGGCACTGAATTCGAAGATTAATCCAGTAATCCCACTCTGTCGTTACTTTATCTCTGGCATCCATGTAACGAACAATTTTATCTGACGTGTCCCTACCACATCCTCCGCCGGAAACTCTCGGTACGCTGTAATCAGTAGCCGACAGATGCAAAATATCTTCTTTGATGTCCTGCTCTTCCCGCTCTAATTCCTTCAGCCTGATAGGAGCCATCCAAACCTTATGCAGGTATTCTTTGCTGGTCATGCTATCCCTTCCTTTTATTCCGGTTCCGGCGTTGCTGCTTCGATTTCCAGTGTCATCTGTGCCCGCTTGCCGCGGATAAATAGTTCAGCTTCCTTGATTGCCGTGTATACCGCATCATTCAACGCCTGCCGATATTCCGTGTAAATCTTTTCCGTTTGGAATTTCGCATGTACTTCATCTTGCCCTTTCATGGTTCCCGTCAAAATATAACATGCCACACTGTTATCCCTGTTGTATTTGATAGTGATATCTTCTACTATCCCCTGGCATCCTGCTGCAATAAAGCATTGGTTTCCACCGGCCAGTGTCTCAAAAATATTAATCATGACGTCATACAGTTCCGGCCTGGCCAGCTCTGCGCTTTTCAACGTATATGCTCTGGGATTCGTTTCAATATTTTCGATGTATCCGATTCGGACAACTTTACTTGTCACATGGATTTTATGGATGAGCATAGCTTCACCTACTTTCCTTGTTTTTCAACGAATGTAATGTGTACTTTGAATCCACAGATAGTCGCGATTTCTTCCAGCGCCCGTTTCAGCAGCATCCGGCGAACCCGATATCTTCGATTCCGCCTCTTCTCCTGCCGCTTCCGTTCGATTCTGTTAATAGCCTGCTCTGCCGTCGGATCCTGGTAATGTTCATGGTTCATCCGCTTTACCTCCTCACTCTTTCTTAGCACCTAAATCACCATAAAGGGCGCGCAAATAGTTCACGCATTTCTCCCGTACTTTAGCCGCATCACCAGTATGATGCCGTATATAATGGCAACACCGGCATAATGTGACAGCCTTTGTAATCTCATCGGATTTATAAACACCACACGGCTCATGATGTATTTTTTCCGAATTGTCCACATATTGTCCACAATTTATGCATTTCCATTCATCCCGCTCGTGTACGGCATCATTCAATTTTCTCAACGCGGCTCCGTGAAGACGGACGCGCTTGTTTTTTTTGATATACGTGCTTCTCCCTCCTTTTCGTCATTTTCACCGTAATGTGCCACCCAGTCATCATGTTAAACGTACTGGTGGCTTCAATAAACTCATATCCGGTATATATTGTTTCCCATACTTCACGACAATCTGTAAGTCCTGCCAGTTCTTCCAGCTTGCGATGGCTAAAAGCCCAATCATTTTTGGTGACCTTGGGATTTTCTAAATTTCTTGAACAAATATACGAATTTTCGTACCTGTCTTTATTTCTGGATTCTTTGAGGATATACTGGCATAATTTTTGCATCAATTCTTCATCGTCAATCCGCAGCCGGCTGGCGTTGCTCAGTCCTTTTCCCCAGATGCGTTCAAGCTCATCACGGTCCATATCTCCACTGATAACCAGGTGGAAGTGGTAATTCTCACTCTTCCTCTCCAGCGTTCCCATGTACTTCACCGCTTCCAGTCCTGCCTTTTTGCGCCGACGATTAAGCCGCCGGATAAAATTCTTGAAATCATTTTTCGCACTTTTCACACTATCTGGCCGATGTTCCGCTGCATAGGTCAACGTAAGATATATGTCATTCCGGGTAAAGTTCGTTCTTACTTTTTGTCTGAATGTCCGAAGGGCTTTGTTTTTGTTCCGGCGTACTTGATCCGGCGATGATAAGTTTATCTTCCTTTCTCGAAGTCTTTTTCCCCGAGCGCTCATGTCCGGCATTTCAAAGAGGTCGGTCTCAAAATATTCCTTTCCACAAAAATATTTTATGTTTCTCACAAAGCCCATTTCTGTCACCTTCTTTTATTTGGCATTAAACATAACGCCTACTACAAGCCCATAAAGGCGTTTCGCCTTTATATACATATATATAGGAAAAGGAAATGCCCTTTCGGACACTTCCCGTTAATATATTTAAATAATATTCGTCATAATAACAATGAATCCGCCCCAGAACACAACACTTGCTGCTAAGAGGATTCGCCACGTCCAGGCTCTTAGTACGTCATCCTTCATTTTCATCCCTCCATATATCTATTTTTTCTATGATCATGTGAATCAAATTTTCTATATCGTCTGCACTTAGGTCTTTACAGTGCCGCTTGATGGCCCGCCGGATGTCGTCTTCTAACGACGGGCCCGGCGTTTTCCCGATTTGGCCGCCATGCTGAACGGCGACCGGTTCCGCCCGCGCAGGTTCTACTATCGGCTGTTCCAATTCCGCTGATTTTACGGCTGCGGGTTTATCTTCTGCTGGCTTTTCTTTCAGTGGCGGCGATTCTGGCTGCCCAGAAGCACTTGCGCAGGCCTTAGCATCCTGATTCCAATGCCACAGTGCAAAAAATGTGGAAATGCGCGTCAAAGAAATGGAGCCTGTTTTTTCAGCCTCTGTAGGCGTTACTTCTTTTTCAAACTGCTGCTGCGCTTCTATCGGTTCTTTGCACACTTCATATGCCGCGGAAATGCCTAACCTGCCGTCTTTCAGCCATTCATTTAACGACGGCAACAGGTTGTTCGCTATTGCCTGGTATCTGGCCACGTTGGTATGATTATCGTTCATCATGTCAGCAATGGCGTCCCGGCGCCGTCCCGATAATTTTCCCGTCTTCTGATAATACTTGGCCAGCGATTCCAGACGGCGATATTGCTCCACCCGTTCCCAGGCACTAAGCTTGCGGTTTGAACTATTTGTCGTGATGAGAAGGATTTGTGCACTCATATCATCTGTTTCGATTTCACAGGGTACTTTGTTTTCAATGCCAACAACATGCTCCTTTATTAATTCCTTCATGGCCTTGCACCGGCGATGACCGGAAATAATCTGATATCGTCCATTAGATGTCGGCTGCACGATGAGATTTTGCCGCACCCCACCGGCGGCTACAATGGCTGCTTTCAAGGTTTCAACATTCGATGTGTCGTAGAAGTTGTCCGGGTTTTCATCGAGTAAGTCGACATCCAGATATTCTATCTTCCGCTGTTTTTCTTTAGGGACCAGTCCCATATCTGATAAGATACTCATTGTTTCATCTCCTCGAGTATTTCATTGACCAGGCGGCGATACTGCCAGGCCGGCTTTAAATTCATCCCAAGTTCGGCTAAGGGCTTCTGCATGAGCGTACTGTCAATGATCCACCGCGACCGGCTAATCTTCGTTTTGAATACAGGAAAATTCTGCCGCAGTGCCGCTTCCACCTGTCCGCTGTACTTCGTCACTTCATCATGCGTAATCAAGACGCCTAAAAGTTTTAGCTTAGGATTGATAGCCCTGGCATCCTTTAGCTGGCGATCTAATTCGTCCAGCCCCTGCGAAGAAAATGCGTCGAGTCGGACCGGAATGATGAGGTAATCAGCCACGCCCAAGGCGTTGATGGTAAGCATATTCAGTGCCGGCGGGCAATCGATCAGGCACAAGTCCCGGTCCGCATCATCTTTTTGGCTAAATGCTTTCGTGTCTTTTTGGTCATACAACCGGCGTTCGCAATCATACAGATCCATGTTGCCCGGTGCAATATCCAAGAACGGCCAATCCGTCCCGTAAATCTTCCGGTCGCTCAGCCAGCACGGTCCTTCCGGGTTGTACCGCTTGAAATATAAGGATAAGTTTCCCTGGGGGTCACAGTCTATCAGCAAGGTCCGCCGATGGCTGTTACGCGGTGTTCCTTTCATGCGATGTGTCCGCCGTGTGGCATAAAGATGCCCAATGTTGGCGGCTGTCACGGTTTTCCCTACACCGCCTTTCAAGTTGTATATTGCAATCGTTTTCATTTCTTCCACTCCTCAATAAAACATCCATTCCCGAATATCCGTAGGCTTTCGCCTGGCAAAAGCTTTTCCATAGCAACGCGCGCTTTTTGCCGGGCTTCTACCCACGGGCCCATGTCATCATATATCCGTTCTACGGATTGTCCGTTTCGTATATGTAAGATGACGAAGTACATGACCTGACTCATATATGCCTTTGGGCTAAGTCGAGCGGCTGTACTTAGTTCCCATGTATTGACCATACGTCATGCCGGCCTTTCTTGCCGCTGCAATGCATTCTGTAAGATGACTCGTCTTTTTCTTTACGTCTGGATGAAGGGGCTTGGCTTTTTCTATCGTTTTCAAAGCTGCTCGTCTTTTCTGCTTATCCGCCCGCTTCTGTCCTTTAGTGCGCGCTTCAATGATATTCCGCATCTTCCGCTTGCAATCTGGGCTGCAGGTGTACTTCCGGGCTCTTGGCACATCAATCTGTTTCCCACATACGACACAGAAATCCGGGCTTGGGCTGCCGCCCTGTTCCCATTCCGCTTCGTAGGCATCCCGTTCATCCAAAATCCGTTGTCGGCAGGAAGGGCATAGTTCTTGTCGCCGTGCCCTATCGGATGGCCTAAAATTTCTGCCGCATAACAGGCATTGCTTTTCCATTTTTACCCCTTTCTAAAACCACGTCTTGTTGACCAGGTCGTAATGCCACCACATACCATTTTGATAGCGCACACAGTAGCAGCCATCAGCCCGGAAGACGTCTTTCGGATTCCCATTTTCCCATTTTCCAGTCGTCACATGCTTTAATACGACATCCAGGAGAAGATTTTTTACCCCGTCGTTCAACATATTCCAGCCGCTTTTTTTACTGAGCATTGCCTTTAAAGCTTCCTTAGTGATTTTCTTCATCGTCGTTACTCCTTAATTAAATAAAATCCATTTGATCAGATACAAACCTCCGGACAACACTCCATACCAAAAAGCCAATGTAAGTACAATAAAAACGAAAATTCTAAATTTGAGATGCTTAATCCTTTTCTTTTGTTGCTGCCGTACTTCCTTGAACTGTTTCGGTAGAGTCGGCAGATTGCTCTTCTGTGCCTGAATCATTTGCTCTATCCCCTTTCTGCCTGCCAATAATAACCTGCTTCCTCGGCTTTTCTGGCCGGATACATTGAATAATACTTTTCGTCAGCACCAGGATAAAAATGATCTGTGCCGCAAAGAATACGCCAATAAATTCCCGGCACGAATCTAGAAAATTAAGAATCTTATGAATGACCGACATACCTGCTCCTTTCCATCGCCTCCGCAAGTATTTGCGATTTCTTTATACTTCCACACATTTTGCTGAATCTACCGGTTCTTCCGTTGATTTTGCCCGGTCTTGTTTCGCTTTTTGGGCACGTTGTTCCGCCTGCCATTCATAAAATTTACGGACATTTTCTGGATCTTGATAAAATTTGACAATGGCTCTTGCTAAAGTGCTGATGTACATAATGATTCCTCCTTATTTTCTTAATTGATTTCTATTCAAAATTTCATGCTTCCGCACCTTACAAAACTGTGTTAAAATAAAGTAACTTTATGGTTTTGCTGTCAATTTCCTAGCAGCCAGGCTCTGTGTTCCCGCACAGAGCCTTTTTATTTGCCATAGCTGCTATGTTAAAAAAATAATTAGAAGGCCAAACATCAAAAAAATTACCGCACCGCCTATCGCGGTTTCAAAAATCTCTCTGGCCGTAAGCGGTTCACCATAATCCAATGCATATTGGGCCTTAATAGCCGCATCAATTTCTTGTATCCGCTTTAAATCATTACGGTAATTCTCATGATTACTATTGACCCAGAGAGGAATTTCTAATGTATGCATAATGAATCACCTCGTTTCAAAATTCTGCCATCTTGTAATTGCACCGTTTTTCCATTCCAGCTATGCCTAGAGAAATATCGCAGCATGCCTCTTGTCCATCTCACTGCATATACGCCATCTCTACATCTTGGCCGATGCACAGTAATCCGCTTTGGCACACCGAATTCTTTGATATAATCAGCTAATGTAAACACGGCTATGCCTCCTCATCGCATACCTGATATGCCTCTGAATCAGTAATCGTGAAGAAATAAGGCTTATATCCGGGGTGCTTATGCAGCCATTTGTTGAAAGCATCTTGCAGCATATCACCCAACTCCTGAGCATCAGCATGAGAAACATCATCCAGATATCCCTCCGCAAATTCGCCAGCATCACAAAAAGCATCATCTTGTAAAATTTCAATCAAATCATTCACATGCCCCGCTACATCCGGTTTATACACATTCACCCGTCCTACAAACAGCGTTTTGCCATCTACATCTCTTGCATCTTCCATCCCGGCATTAATAGCATCCTCCTTTCTCATATACAATGCCGGAGTATAAAACTCTTCATCATCAATCGCGAAGCTCCAATACTTTGTCTTATCTATGGCCACAACGACACCTTCTTTCCCAATCATTCGATTCTTCCTGTGGATCCATGCCCTTGCATGACTCCTTTTCTTTCCCCTGAATCAAGCTTTATTTTATTTTTTGCATTGCCTCCTTTAATCAAGGTTATTGCCAACAAATACTTAATCAGGAGTAACACTGGCGATAAAAAATAATACGAACCCCCAAATAAGCAACCCGCCAAAACAAGCTAATGGTGTTATCCAATCCCCGCCAGTCATTGCCTTGTATCCCGCATCTATGAACAGTCCCAAAAAGCAAATCCATAATGCATATTGGAGCGGGCAGACCTCTTCGTGGAATGACTTGAACATCAATAGCCTAAACTGCTTTTCGACATCCTTTTTCTCCTCTGGACTAAGATTCTCATAATTGCTGAACTTCCGCATAAATTCTTCCTGAGCCGTGCCCACGCATGGCTCTTTTCCCTTATCTGGCTTCATGTTTATCTCCTTTCTGTATCTCGTTCACTCCTATTGCTTCATGCTATAATGAAGGCAAAGGAGATGGTTTTTATGGATACTGATAAATTAATACGTGAAAGGTTTAGTTATTATGGATTCTGGTTTCTTTAAACCTACATCTTAGGGGCAGAAATTTCTTTTAACTTGCACAAAGCCTGTTGCATAAGTTCCTGCTGTTTTTTTAGCGAACCGATAGCCAGTGCATTGATCTTTTTATGCGATGTTATTCCATTGGCTTGTAATATCGATTCTATGGCCGCTTGGCATCCAATAACGTACGTAATCAATATTTTCAATTCATTTACTTCTTCAAAGAGTCCTTCTATCGTTATGGACTCTTTTTTGTTTCCCTGGTCCATGTCCTCACCTCCTTCTATTTAGATTTGAGAGCCTTCAATCCCCGTACCAATGAAAGCCATATGGTGGCCACGCAAGTTTCTGTTCCTTATTTACGTGACGATCCAACAGTTCTGGTCTGCCCTTTTGGAGAAAATGTATTAAACACATACTTTTTTAAACTTCCTGATGGGGTCCATGGTCCTTTACCAGTTGGCACCTGCACGATTCTGCATTTACTGATCATTTTTAATCCTCATGTAAATTTAGAAGATGGAATTATGATTAGCTTCAAATCCACAGACACATCTCTATTCCATAGGAGCAAGTACTCAAACACTAATCGTAAAAAGTATCGTGTTTATGAGCAATTTTTCTCGCTCGCAGGATACGAAGAACAACTGGCCAAACAATTACCTAATGACCACAATAAAGACTCGCAAATATAGCTAATGCAGCTAAAATCATAATGAACATAAATACTACCATCATGACCGCATCAATGCCGTCCATGTAACTATCCTCAATGGAACATTTATTATCGCTTATCCACCGTGAACCAATGGTTAAAACAATAGGTGGTATTCCAAAATACCAAGTAGTATTCTTAGTAATGCGAATGTAAACCACCCAATCTTTTACGACTATTGGAAACTTGCTATTTCCTATTGGATTGTTTTCAAAAATAACAACTCTATCTTGATTCCTATTTTCATGGAATTTATTTCTATCAAATGGATTAATGGGCTTTAGAGCCGTGCCCACGCATGGCTCTTTTTCTTTGTCTTTCCTCTGATCCACGACATCATCTCCTTATTTCAACACTCCTTCATGCTATAATGGTTCTGAAAGGAGGTAACTATTATGGCGAAAATAACAGATTTAAGTTCGATGTCAGACATTGCCTGGCAAGCCGCCAAAATCCAACAACAAATGCAGAAATTGTATTCCCTTACTCTTCCACCACCTGCAATCCAGCAGATGATGAAATCTATGGAAAAAATCTCTCAAATTGTTGATCCGCCGGTTATTAGGGCCATGCAAGATTCTATGAACGTTATTACAAAACTAAATCCTGTTTGTAATTTACCCTGGCCAAACGCTTTCAATGCAATCTCCCAAATTCCATTGGATGTGCGTACGAACTTGGCCGAATCAGTTTTACAACAGTTGGATACGGTTGAAATATCACATACCGACGTTCCAGAAGTTACAGAAGAACAAGAAAAACAGATTGATGAATTGTTCCCCACACTTAAAGAAAAATCATTGAGCCGTGATAAGATTATTCGACTAATTATACTGATAATTAATGTGATTTTTACCTTGGCCACCTATGAAATGGAGTCTATATCACATGAAGATGCCATTCAAGCTCATGAAGATGCTGTCCAAGCTCACATGGATTTTATACAGTCCCAAGTTATGGAAAGCACTAAAAAAGCAATGACGAGCCAAGCAAGCCAAAATGCCTCATCAGATAGCGTCAATGACGAGTATTGATAAGTCATGAATATTCCTATGCACCGTATGACTGTGTAATAAAAGTCGTTTTTTGTAACAATTAGAGCCGTGCCCCCGCATGGCTCTTTTTTATTTTCCTGATCCATCGCTGTCACCTTCCTTATAATTCCAACGATGCGCCGAGTTTTTCTTCTACTTCATCGGCCCAGCCGCGGACAATGTCCATTGCCCTGCTCTGCTTCATGCTGGTTCCCAGGACATCTACGATGGCGTACATATAAACGCAGGCGATATTGGCAAATCTCTCTGCGCCTTCTTTATTCCAGCCGTTTTTGCCTTCCTTTGCCCGCTGCTGTACGCAGATGGCCTGACCCCAGCGTTGCTGGAATCGGGATTTCAAAAGTTCCTTTTCCTTGCTCGTCATGCTCGCGCCTCCTTTATGAATTTACTTTGCGTTTTGCAAAGTTTAGGGATAAAAAAACAGTAGTCGGGCTAACACGTAACTTTTTAGCAATCTTCATTCCTGTATCGAAGGACATTCGCCTTTTACCGCTTACTAGCAAGCTTACCTGTGATTCAGACAAGTGAAGAATATCGCAAAGGCTTTTTTGAGTTACTCCTTTTTCTTCCAAAAGCTCTTGCAAAGTCTGTTCCTTTTTCATTTTTTCACCTCCTTATCTTTGCATATCGCAATGTTTGATTATAGTATAGCTTTAACTTTGCATATTGTCAAGTATAAGTATTGTTATTCATGACAATTTGCAAAGTTTTATTTTCAACATTGTACTTTGCTATTTGTAAAGTTATAATTTAAGTAAATATTACGTTTTGTAAAGGAGGGCGTTGATATGAATAGTTTCGGTGCCAAATTAAAAAGTTGTAGAAAAGATATGTCGCTGAGTCAAAAGGAATTAGGGCAAAAAATAGGCGTTGCTGAATCAACAATTTCTTTATATGAATCCAATAAGCGCTTTCCAGACGCTGAAACATTACACAAAATATCATCTTTATTCAATGTTTCTTTGGATTATTTGCTCGGCAATTCTACATCAAAAGAGATTCCCGACTCTAATCTTCCACCGCTTACCCCGAAAGATGAACGTGACATAGCGCGTGATCTTGAAAATATGATAGAATCACTGGACGGATCCGCGGCCATGAGGAGTACCGAAGACGATGAAGACCGCGAGCTATTACGGGCCTCCTTGGAAACGGCCATGAAGATAGCCAAACGGACCGCCAAGAAGAAGTTCACCCCGAAAAAATATCTGAAATAGGTTGTTCTTTAAAGGCGGTGATGCTCTATGGATGTAAAAAAAATCGCCGTTTGTACGGCGAAAAAATATCAAACATGGAACCCATATGAAATTGCAGAGGCTCGCGGCGTACAAATCATATACGCCCCGCTAAAGTCTATTCTCGGCTATTACACAAAATATAAACGGATTCAATGCATCATTCTGAACGATAATCTTCCCTCCCCTTTACAACGTTTCGTCTGCGCCCACGAGCTTGGCCATTCCATCTGTCATACCAACTTGAATACGCAGTGGCTGAGAAAAAACACCTTGGTATCGACAGACCGAATCGAACGCGAAGCCAGTACCTTTGCCGTCGAACTCCTATTACCTGACGACCTCGTCCGTGAATATCCAGAATACTCCCTAGAACGACTAGGGAAAATAGCCGGCATCCCTCTTGATTTATGTTCTTTAAAAAAGTTCTAATATTGTACAAAAACGCCTGATATTTTCAATATTGACATATTTTAATTAGTTTTTAAATATTTTAGAAAGGACTGATTGTATGAAAAAATCAATGCTAGTAGCCGCTTCCCTTTGTGCCATGTTAGCCGCCGTTTCTGTTGGCGGATGTGGGAGTAACAACACTTCCGGATCTGGCAATAATCAGCCTAAGCAAGAACAGAAGGCTTCTGAAGCTCAAGAATACTACAACAAATTCGTGAGCATCCAAATGGGTATCTCTTATGATGAAGCTAAAGCCATTATGGGCAGTGATGGTCAACAAACTCAATCTTCAGATACAGGGAATCTGAAATCCGAATCATATAAATGGGACGGCCCAAAGGGTATCAATGTATCTTTGCATTTCCAAAATGGTGTTTTAAAGTCTAAGCAAATAATCGGTACAACATCCAAAGCTCCTAAAGGCAAGGAAGTCACGATGGATAAGTTCAACCAAATCCAAACCGGCATGTCCTATGATGATGTGAAAGTAATCTTGGGGTTTGACGGCTGTCTTTCTTCCGAAACTAAACTATTCAACAGCGATCAAAAGATATTCCATTGGCATAACCCAAAGGGTGGCTTCTTGCAGATATCTTTTAAAGATGGTGCTGTAGATAGTAAAATGCAGAGCAACCTCAAGTAACTTCCTACAATTACCTATTTGAAAATCAGCAATATGGCGGAACGGATGGAGGAGTGAGTAAATTGAAAAATGCTCGTTTAATCATTGGTATTGTTTCATTCATTTTGTTTTTCATCATTCTTTTCCAGTCCTGTGCCGCAGGATTCGTTAATTCCGTCAATGCCAGCTCTGATGCTGGTGGCAGTGTCGGCTTAGTCGTAGCCTTTATGGTCGTCATCGCCGGCATCATCGCTATCGTCTGCCGCAAAAACGCAACGGGCTCCATCGTCGCAGGCGTTGTTTATGGCCTGTCTGGTCTGTTAGGGGTCGCCAATTCGGATGTCTATAAAGACTTGTCTATTTGGGGCGGCCTGTTCATTATTTTCGCTATTTTCTACATTTTCTCTGGAATCAAACAAAAGAAAAGCGATAAAGCAAATCTGTAATCATCAAATAACTAAATAATCCGTTTTCGCCATTGCTGATATATATATTGTTACAAGAGGTGATTTTCATTATGGACCTTAAAGACATTCAAAATAAACAATCTCTTGATATAAAGGTGCAAAGCCTGTTGAGCGATTTTCAACAATTATTCACGGATTTGTCATCAGATGAAGGCACCTATAAAAAGGCGGCTTTATTATATTATTGGCTGCGTGATTACAAAAACTACATCAAAAACGAAAACACCTTTAATCCAAAATACTACCCTGACTTTAAGCGAGGGAATATTGTAAACTTAAACCTAGGCTTTAATCTCGGATCAGAACTTGGAGGCCTGCATTATGGTATTGTTTTGCAAAACAGCAACCGGCGTAACCCTAATCTAGTAATAGTTCCGCTATCCTCTTTAAAAAATTACAAAGACCCGTCAAAATTACATTCATCAGAAGTATATCTTGGTGAAGAATTATCCTTTAAAATCCAAGCAAAATTTGAATCATTAAAGATTTCCATTCCGACGGAAATAAATTTACTCAAAGAGGCTGTTGGCCACATCAACAGTGAAGAAAATAAAAAGGAATTTTTCTCTAAACTTGATGATCTAAACCAAAAAGAACAATTGTTGCTAAAGACAAAGAAGAAGTTATCAGTTTTAAAGCATGGTAGCATTGCCGTCGTTAATCAAATCCGGACCGTAAGTAAAATGCGTGTTTTAGATCCCACGGATAAATATGATATCTTGTTTGGGCTGAAACTATCAAATGATGGTCTAAATCGCATTGATAAGAAAATCATCGAACTATTTACAAACCAATCTTGACAACTAATTCAAGCTAATGTATCATAAGGATATAAAAACACAGCGGTTACCCGCACCTAAAATTAGGACATTGTGGTGAAACTCCACACCTAAAGCAAAAAGGCCTTGTATCCTTAGAGATGCAAGGCCTTTTATGTTGCAGAAAAGGGTACAGATGTCCACAAGATACTAAATAGCAATGATTTATCTTGCGAAATATATGTATTTTTCAACAGATATGCAAAAGATATATACAGAACTTGGTAACTACATAGGGACAAATTATCCCCAGGTAACTATGAAAGAAAAAATCAGTTGAAGAAAAAATAAAAGAAAGGATGAATCCTATGATGAAGAAACTTACCCTGGTCCTGGCTATGATCTGCGTATTGTCCTCAGTTGGTACAGCCTTTGCCGCCGACTACCTGGGCAATCCCCGTTCCATGAAATTCCATTACACAACCTGTCGTACCATCAAACATCCCGAAAACTTCGTACCCATCGAGTCTCGTGATGAAGCCCTTGCCGAGGGGTACGTTCCTTGTGGCGTATGTAAGCCGTAATAAAAAAAATCTCTGGAACAGATGCAAGTATCTATTCCAGAGGAGTTGAAAAACTAATTATTTAACCTGATTCTGCAAGAAGTCTCCCGCCTCTATAGGCGGGAGTACGTTCACTAGATTTGACTCGCCATATTTACTTATATTCATATTCTGTGATGACAATCCCGGAATTGAGATTAATACAGGTCCGCTTGGTATGCCTATTATAATCCTTTGTCCATTCAGGCTCTGGCTCCAACATAATTTCCCTGGTGCTTACAATGACATTGGTAACATATCCATTTTTCTCTGTTCCATCAGGAAAAGAAACTTCCAGGAAATGCGCCTGATTGTCATTCAACATGGTTTCCAGCATATCCGCATCCATCATAATACTGTTTTTCCCGGCTATTTTATTGATCCCATTGGCAAACATCTTGGCCAAACGGGCCCCAATAATATGCCAAAACACGGCGATAATCAGAGCAAATCCCATGGGGACCAGGATATCTACTAATTGGATAGGCTCATTCATAAGAAGCTTGCTGATTGGCCCATGAAACCAAAAAACAAGCTCCGCGCACAATAATGAACTAGCTGCATACAGAAAATATATCATAATATTGCCTTGAACAGCTCCCGATGTCGTATCGCCGTTTAATAACTTCTGCACGGCAATACCGACAAACCCTGGAGCCAATGAAGCAATCATAATAATAAAGTTCTCCATATCCTGACACCACCATTCAACAAAAGGAGATGATACCCATGAACCAAAGCACAGACAAACCTGAACAGCGTCAAGATGGTTTTACATGTCCCAAGCCACAGCCACCAAAGACGCCGCCAGCTCCACCTAAACCCCAACAAAAATAATGTATATACAAGAAATCCCGCATCATGCACCACCATGCTGCGGGATGGCCGGCAGTTACCGGCTGTGTAAACCTGTAAAGGGCTGATTTACAATATTATTATATCACAATCAGTCCTGTTTTATAAGAAAGGAATGATGATATAATGACCAAAAATGCAGTAATTTATGCCCGCTTCAGCAGTGACAAACAAAGAGAAGAATCAATTGACGGCCAGATTCGCGAATGCCGGACCTTCGCCGAAGCCAATGAAATCACGATTATCAATACGTACATTGACCGGGCCATGTCTGCCCGCACGGATCAGCGCCCGTCCTTCCTGCAGATGGTCAAAGACAGCGCCAAACATCTCTTTGATTATGTAATCGTCTACCAGCTGGACCGTTTTTCCCGCAGCCGCTATGACTCGGCTATCTACAAGCACCGCCTCAAGAAAAACGGAGTCAAAGTATTATCGGCCAAAGAAAATATTAAAGATGATCCCAGCGGCATTTTGTTGGAATCCGTGATTGAAGGCATGGCCGAATATTACTCCGCTGAACTTAGCCAAAAAGTAAAACGCGGAATGACCGAAAACCTCTTAGAACGTAAATGGATCGGCGGGGTCTTGCCATTTGGGTATAAACTAAACGAAAATAGCCAATTGGAAATAGATGCCAGTACGGGCCCTCTCGTCCCCAAAATATTTGATGCCTGCCTTCACGGAAAAAAGATAACTGAAATTATTTCCTATATGAATGAACACGGGTATCACACAGCACGCGGCAATAAATTCAGCCGAAACAGCCTCAGTCGAATAATCAACAATCTAATTTATACAGGAACCTTTACTTGGAGCAATACGGAATATCCTAATTATGCTCCCGCCCTCATTACAAAGGAGCAATACACAGCCATGCAAAACCTTTTGGAATCTCGAAAAAAATCACATAATCACGCTCGCGTAGTATCTCCCCACTATGCGCTGACTGGCAAAATCTACTGCGGAGAATGTGGACTGCCGATGACCGGTTATTGTGGTAAAAGCCATACGGGAGCCACCTATTACTACTACCGGTGCAGCTCTAAAAATAACAAAAAAGAAAAATCAAATCGTGAAAACATATCCTGCAATATGAAAAACATCAACCGCGACAAATTAGAAAAATTAGTCCTTGATACGACAGTCAGCATCCTCAAAAATCCTGACGCCGTAAAATGTATTGCCGAACAATGCATGGCCGTACAAAAGGCCGAACTGGAAAATAAGCCGACGGAACAGCTGCGCCTGGAATCTCAGATTAAAGACATAGAAAAACGCCTTAAAAACTGCGTCAACGCCGTTGAAAACGGGCTTATTTCCCAGACCATAACGAATAACATAGCGACCTATGAAAAACAGCTTGCAGAGCTTCATAGCCAGATTGACACAATAAAATTAGAAAACCGTATCATCCCTATCACCGAAGAAGCCGTTATTTATTACCTCAACGAATTGACAAAACGGGCAACTAAAAAAGACGGATGCAGTCTCGAAACATTCGATGACTTTATCCGCCGTGTCGTAGTGAAGGATGGCCAAATAGATATTTACTATAACTATACGCCAGTCCCCAATATACTCGAAAACCCCGCAGTCAAAATGCTGCGGGGTTCGAGTGAAAATCATTTGGTGACCCGGTAGGGATTCGAACCCTAGACCTACTGATTCGTAGTCAGTCACTCTATCCAGCTGAGCTACCGAGTCATATCTTGTCGTTCCTGACGACTCATATATAATAACAAGAAATCGGGGATATGTCAATACTTTTTTTAAAATAAAACCAAGTTTATAGTTTGCAGTTTGTAGTGATGGGTGAAAATTCAGCGCCAACTACTACAAACTACAAACTCTGTACTACAAACTACAAGGACAACCGGCAGGCCGCCTGGTTCAGGACGGCCCCTCTAATCTGGCATTATTTATAATCTGCCGATGTCTTTCAGGTATTGTTCGCACTTGGCCTTGATTTCCGGTGTGGCGTCTACCAGGGGCAGGCGGAACGGGCCGGCCGGGAAGCCGAGCATGTTGAGCATGGTTTTGACCGGGACCGGGCTGACCGTGCAGAAGCAGCCTTTCATGAAGGGCAGGTACTTCTGATGGAGGGCCGCTGCCTTCTTGACGTCGCCGTCTTTGTGGGCCTGGATCATTTCGTTCATTTCCTTGCCGATGACGTGGGCAGCGACGGAAATGACGCCTTCGCCGCCGACAGCGACGATAGGCAGGGTCAGGTTGTCATCACCGCTGTAGAGATGGAACCCTTCCGGGGCATTGGCTGCGACGTAACCGGCGTAGTCCAGGTCGCCGCTGGCATCTTTGAGGCCGATGATGTTCGGGAAGTCATGAGCCAGCTGGCAGACCGTCTGCGGTTCGATTTTTCCGCCTGTACGGCCCGGTACGTTGTAAATGAAGATAGGCATGTCCGTAGACTTGGCAATAGCTGCAAAGTGGGCGTAACAGCCTTCCTGATTCGGTTTATTGTAATACGGGACGATGCACAGCAGGGCATCGATGCCCGTATCTTTCGCTTTCTGAATCATGGCGATGGTCTGAGCCGTATTGTTGGTCCCGACATTGCCCATGACCAGGGTCTGGCCTTTCAGGGCATCGGCTGTGACTTTGAAGAGCTTGAGTTTTTCTTCTTCCGTCATGACAGCCCCTTCACCTGTAGTAGCACCGACGAGGATGGCCGATCCTTCGTCAGCATATTTCTTAGCCAGTTCGACGGCAGCTTCGTAATTGACGGAGCCATCCTGATGGAACGGCGTAATCATAGCGACAATAACATTGGGAAACGTTAACATAAAGGATTCTCTCCCCTCTTCGTACTAGTGGATCATGTCGTGGCCCAGCATGTATTCGGCAATCTGCAGGGCATTGAGCGCAGCGCCTTTGCGGATCTGGTCACCCGATACCCAGAGGTTGATGGCTTTCGGGTTGTAAAGATCCTTACGGATACGGCCGACGTAGCAGTCATATTTTTCCGACGTGAACAAAGGCATAGGATATTCCATTTCAGCCGGATTATCCTGGACCTGGGCACCCGGGAAGGCATCGATGGCTTTGCGGACGGCATCAACTGTCAGTTCATCGGCCGTTTCGACATAGACCGATTCGGCATGGCTGCGGAAGACCGGGACGCGGACCGTCGTAGCCGTAATGGCGATGGAGTCATCGTGGAGCATCTTGTGCGTTTCGTTGACCATCTTCATTTCTTCTTTGGTGTAATCTTTTTCTACGAATTTATCGATCTGCGGAATGAGGTTGAAGGCGATGGGATAATGCTTGGGCAGGCTCTTGCTGGGCAGGATCTTGGGCTGCATTTCTTCGCCTTTGAGGTACGCTTCCGTTTCATCGCGCAGTTCGTCGATACCTTCTTTGCCGGCACCGGATACGGCCTGATAAGTGCTGACGATGATGCGTTTGATCGGCGACAAGTCGTGAATCGGCTTGAGTGCCATGAGCATGATGATCGTCGAGCAGTTCGGGTTGGCAATGATGCCCTTGTGCCAGGCAATATCTTCAGGGTTGACTTCCGGTACGACCAGGGGGACATCCGGGTCCATACGGAACGTGCTGGAGTTGTCGATGACGACGCAGCCCCGTTTAGCAGCTTCGGGTCCCAATTCCTTACTGATCGAGCCGCCGGCGAACAAGCCGATATCAACACCGTCGAAAGATTCCGGTTTGGCTTCTTCAACCGTATATTCCTGGCCGTTGACGGTCAATTTCTTGCCAGCCGAACGGTACGATGCTAATAACTTCAACTTGCTGTACGGGAATTTGCGTTCTTCGATCAAGCGGATAAATTCCTGGCCTACGGCACCTGTGGCACCTAAAATCGCTACTACCGGTTCTTTTGTCATAACAAACTTCCTCCCCTAATGGTTCTTTTATAAATAGTTTTCCAATCCAAAGGTCAAGCCCGGACGGGAGCTTACTTTTTTGACGGCTAAGACGACGCCGGGCATGAAGGACTTGCGGTCCATCGAGTCATGGCGGATCGTCAGCAGTTCGCCGTACCCCCCAAATAAGACTTGCTGATGTGCGACGTAACCCGGCAGGCGGACGCTGTGGATAGGGATCCCGGCGACAGAGGCACCGCGGGCGCCGTCGAGGCTTTCATGGGTCTTGTCCGGAGCCGGTTTAGCACCAGCGGCCTTGCGGGCAGCTTCGATCTTATCAGCTGTCATGATGGCCGTACCAGACGGCGCATCCAGTTTATTGTTGTGATGGAGTTCGATGATTTCGACATCCGGCAGATACGGAGCGACTTCTGTCGAGAGCTTCATCATCAGGACGGCACCGATGGAAAAGTTCGGCGCAATAAAGATGCTGGTCTTCTTTTCCAGTGCCAGGGCGTTGAGTTCATCGCGCTGGTCTGCTGTCAGGCCCGTCGTACCGACGACCATGTTGACGCCGTGTTCGATGCAGGTCTTGGCGTTGTTGAAGATGACTTTCGGCGTCGTGAAATCGACGACGACATCCGGTTTGATGTCGTCCAGGGCGGCGCCCAGGTCATTGCGGATGGCCAGGCCTAAGTGGCCGACACCGGCGATATCGCCGACATCTTCACCGACATGAGCGATGCTGATACCGCCGGCGACTTCCAATTCCGGATCTTCAAAGACAGCTTTGACGACCTGGCTGCCCATGCGGCCATCGGCACCATTGACTAATACACGAAGCATATTTATCCCTCCTATGGGTTCGTTTTCGTAGAACTTCTATTTTTTGAAATTATAATTAACTATATACCTATCACGGACATTCGTCAACCCGTAAAGCAATGTCGAATCGCAAGTCAAGGGCATTACATGCCCTTGACTTGTTTTACGATCTGGCGGGCGGCTTCGATGCTGGCCTTGGTCGTATCGTTGCCGGCGAACATGCGGGCGATTTCCAGGACGTGTTCCCCTTCCGAGAGGCCCCGGACCTGGGTGACCGTGCGGCCGTCCATTTCTTTCTTATATATGAAATAATGGTGGTCGGCAATGGCCGCCGTCTGCGGCAGGTGGGTAATACAGAAGACCTGGCCCTGGCCGGAGAGCTGGCGGATGTGGTCGGCGACCTGCAGGCCCGTCTGGCCGCTGATGCCGACGTCGATTTCGTCGAAGATCATAGTCTTGCCCGTCGTCCGTTCCGGACCGGCCGTCTTCAGGGCCAGGGCAATACGCGATACTTCGCCGCCCGATGCTATCTTGGCCAGGGGCTGCATATCTTCGCCCGTATTGGACGAGAAATAGAGCTCGATACCGGCTGAACCATCCGCTGTGATATCCTTCATCGGTTCGATGTGGAAGGCGATACGGCTGTTCAGCATGCCCAGCTTGTTGAGCGTCGCCGTCATGGTCTGGCTGAACTGGCTGTCGGCGTCACGGCGCGCGGCCGCCAGGACCTGGGCCTGCTGGCGCACAGCCGCGGCCTGACGGACCAGTTTCTCTTCCAGCTTGGCCAGGTGGCTTTCGGACTGGTCGAGCCGTTCGTAATCGGCCTTGGCCTTGGCCAGGAATTGCAGGATATCGGCGACGGTGAAGCCGTATTTGCGCTTGAGCTTTTCAATCGACGCCAGGCGGGACTGCATGGCATCCAGAGCCCGTTCATCGAAGTCGAAAGAATCGGCATAGCGCAGGAGGCCGTCGTGGACGTCTTCGATTTCATAGGACAGGGTCTCGACTTTGCCGGCCAGGGCACTGAAGGCTTCATCGTAAGTCGACGCCTTTTCCAGGCTGCGGTGGATGGTCTCGATCTGTTCGATGACGCCGGGCTGGCGTTCGCCCCCTTCCAGGGCAAACATGGCTTCCTTCAGGTTATCCTTGATGTGTTCGGCATGGGAAGCCTTGTTGATTTTCTGTTCCAGCTCGTCGTCTTCCCCTTCTTTCAGGGCGGCCCCTTCGATTTCCTTGATCTGGAAGGCCAGGATACTGAGCATCCGCGCCTTTTCACTTTCATCGTGGCGCAGAGCCTTGATTTCGCTTTCCGTCTGATGCCACTGGCGATATAGTTCGTCATAGTCCTGGCGGGCCTGACGGACGTCGGCCGTGAGGCCGTCGAGGATGGCCACGTGGTAAGACGGGTTGAAAATCAGGCTGTTGTCGAACTGGCCGTGGATATCCAGGAGGTATGCGCCGAGGCGCCGCAGGACTGTCGTCGGCACCAGCGTGCCGTTGACCAGGATCGTCCCTCGGCCGCTGCGCTGGAACTGGCGGGAAATGATGAGCTGGCCTTCATCGACTTCGATGTGATTATCGGTCAGCAGCTGTTCCAGTCCTTCTGGCAGGGGAGAAAAAAAGAACGCGCCTTCGACGAGGAATGAGTTCGTCCCGTGACGGACGAACGATGCCGATGCGCGTTTGCCTGCCAGCATACCGATGGCGTCGAGGAGAATCGATTTGCCGGCGCCGGTTTCGCCGGTAAAAATCGTCACCCCGTCGCCAAAAGTAAGGTGCAGGTCTTCAATCAGAGCAAAATTGTGGATGTGCAGGGACTGCAGCATAAGGGCCTCATTCCTTCATCAGCGATACGATAAGTTTGACCAGTTTCGGAACCGTTTCCGTGTCCTTGACGATGAGGAGGACCGTGTCGTCGCCGGCCAGGGTGCCGATGACATTTTCCCAGCGGGCATGGTCGATGGCGGCGGCAATGGGATTGGCCGAGCCCGGCAGGGTATGGACGATGATCTGGTTATACGCCGAATCGACGCGGACGATGGAGTCCTGGAACAGGCGGGCCATGCGGTTCTTGGACATGAGCATGTTCTGTTCCGGCGACAGGGCGTAGCGGTAATGGCCATCACTGGTCGGAACCTTGATGAGCATGAGCTCTTTGATATCGCGGGAAACCGTAGCCTGTGTGACTTCGATGCCTTCTTCCTGCAAGGCCTTGGCTAATTCTTCCTGCGTTTCGATAGGACGGGACTGGACAATTTCTTTAATCTTGGTGTAACGGAATCTCTTCATAATGACGTTTCCCTCTTTTCTGTACAATATATAATACGGGTGGATAATGCACCTCATTGACGGGTTGCCAGGACGAAATATGGAAGTCCTGCTGGGGTATGGTCTGTAAGAACGACCGCAGCGCCTGTTCTTCACAAGCCCCGGCCTCCGTACCGGGATAGGCTGCTATCATAATTATCCCATTTATCGCAATTTTATTCAAGCCTATTTTTATAGCTTTTAGTGTTATTTCACAATTTGTATGGATTTTATGGTCACCAGATGGCAAATAGCCTAAATTAAATACGATAATGTCAATGTCTGACTGTACATCAGCCAGCAGTTGTTCATGGGACCCACAGCGGCAGCGGACGTCCTTGTCCCCCAGGCCTTCGTCCTGCAGGCGCTGGCGCGTGCGCTCGATGGCACAGGGCTGAATATCGAAGGCGTAGAGGACGGCGTCATCAGGCATGGTGCGGGCCAGGAAGGCCGTGTCGTGGCCGTTGCCGCAGGTCATGTCGACGAGGACATGGGCCTGGCGGGCGTAGGGTTCAGTCATCATATGTGATACCGTAACGGCATTGCGGAATGGATACATGTCAATCATTTCCCATCATTTTCGTAAATAAGTTGCTATAGAAATAATTCTTGTTGAAGCGGATGATCTTCAAGACGTGGTCGGACTTGCGGACCTGGAGGGTCATGTTGCGCATGAGTTCCTGGTCCATCATGCCGTCGACAGAGACGCGGACGCTGTTGCGGCTGTTGGCCACGGTCACCGACACCTGGTCGTCATCGCGCAGGACCAGGGGCACTTTCAGCAGCAGATGCGGGCAGATAGGCGTGACCATGATGCAGGGCACGCTGGGCGCGACGATAGGGCCGCCGCTGGAGAAAGTATAGCCCGTACTACCCGTCGCCGTGGCCACGATGAGGCCGTCGCCGGGATACTGCTGGATGAAGTGGCCGTTGATGCTCAGGTCGATGCGGATGAGCTTGCCCACGTTGCCGTGGCCGATGACGATATCGTTGAGGGCATCGGGCAGGGACTGGACCAGGCCGTCTTCATAGCACAGTTCCGAATGGAGCATCATCCGTTCTTCCAGGAAATAGCGGCCGGCCAGGATGTCTTCCATGCGCTTTTCCAGGGTCTTGGTCTCGACTTCGTAGAGGAAGCCCAGGGAGCCCAGGTTGATGCCGCAGACCGGGACATCGGCTTCAGCGAACTGCTTGGCCATCTTGAGGATCGTCCCGTCGCCGCCGAGGATCATGGCCACGTCGATGGTGCTGTAAATGGTCATGCGCGGCCGCAGGTGTTCAGCGCCGATGCGCTGATACGCCGGCTGTCGGCTCTCGCTGACGTAAGCCGGCAGGTAATATTCAATGCCATGTTTTTCACAAATCTTGATCATCTGCTGGACAATGGCAGCACTTTCGCGTTTGACGAGGTTCGGAAAAATACCGATACGCATGGGGATCACCTACATTTCATGGGATTTACCGACGATATCATCGACGACAGCATCGGTAATATCGTTATGGCACGGGTCATCTTTACGGCTGTACAAGAGATATTCAATATTGCCGTCAGCCCCTTTGATGGGCGAAAAAGTCAGGCCCAGCGGCGACAGGCCGCAGTCGGCGATGCCGTCCGTGACGTGGCGGATGACGTCGCGGTGGACCTGGATGTCGCGGACGATGCCGCCTTTGCCGACGTGTTCCCGGCCCGCTTCGAACTGCGGCTTGATGAGCGTGACCATCGTGCCGCCTGCCTTGAGCAGCGGTTCGACGGCCGGCATGATCTTGAGCAGGGAAATGAAGGAGACGTCAATGGAGATGAAATCGACGGGCTCGCCGATATCTGCAACAGTGACATTGCGGATATTGGTCCGTTCCATGTTGACGACGCGGTCATCAGTCCGCAGTTTCCAGGCCAGCTGGCCATAGCCGACGTCGACGGCAAAGACCTTGGCCGCGCCGCGCTGGAGGGCGCAGTCCGTGAAGCCGCCTGTCGAGGCGCCAATATCCATCATGGTCTTACCCGTCAAGTCGATGGGAAACGTTTCCATGGCCTTTTCCAGTTTCAGACCGCCTCGGCCGACATAGGGAATGGGATTGCCCTTGACGGTAATATCTACGTCGACGGGCAGCTTCGTGCCCGCCTTATCGACGCGCTGGTTGTCGACGAAGACCAGGCCGGCCATGATGGTCGCCTTGGCCTTTTCCCGGCTTTCAGACAAGCCGCGGCTGACGAGAAGCACGTCTAATCTTTCTTTATGCTGCATACCTGTAATACCCCTCTCACATTAATGAACGCGGACCAGCAGATGTTCGACCAGTTCTTTCAGGAACCAGGCCTGCGGCCCTAACGGTTCCAGGGCCTGGACGGCCTTGCCGGCCGCTTCGCGGGCCATGCGCCGGGCTTCGTCCAGGGAAAAGATGGTCACATACGTGGCCTTGTCGTTGCGGGCGTCGCTGCCGACGGGTTTGCCCAGCAAAGCTTCATCGCCGACGACATCGAGGATATCGTCGGTGATCTGGAAAGTCAGGCCCATGTACGACGCATAGGCTTCCAGGGCCTGCCGCTGCTGCGGCGACGCATCGGCGACGATGGCTGCCATGTCGATGGCCGCCTTGAAGATGACGCCCGTCTTGGAACGGTGCAGGAGTTCCATGCCTTCCCGGCCGATGGCCATGTCGCCGTCCGAAGCCAGGTCGAAGGCCTGGCCGCCGACCATGCCGGCCGGTCCGGCCGCTCTGGCGATGACGGCGATGCAGCGGTTCAGTTTGTCCGGTGCAATGCCTTTCTGGCTGGCCATGAGCTCGAAGGCAAAGGTCAGCAGGCCGTCACCGGCCAGGGTAGCCAGGCCGGCACCGTAGACGACGTGGTTCGTCGGCTTGCCCCGGCGCAGGTCGTCGTCATCCATACAGGGCAGGTCGTCGTGGATCAGGGAATACGTATGGATACATTCCAGAGCGCAGGCCAGTCCCGTATAGGGAGAGGCATCCTGTCCCAGAGCTTCGACCGTCGCCAGCAGAAGGACCGGGCGGATGCGCTTGCCTCCGGCCAGGAGGCTGTAATTCATGGCTTCATAGAGCCTGGAAAAACGCGGCTGGTCCGTCGTCAGTACGTGGGACAGGTAATCGTCGACGCGCTTACGCTGTCCTGCCAGATAGTCTTGGAAGGTCATAAGTCTAACACCCCTTCAGCCGGCGCATCGTCGCTGCTGTCCTTATCGGCCCGGACATCGGCCAGGGCCTGGGCCTTCTGGCGGGCATATTCCAGGGCGCCTTCGCAGGACTGGGATAATTTGATGGCCTTTTCATATAAATCGAGGGACTGCTTCAGCGTCAGGTCCGGTGCGTCCAGTTCCTGTACGAGCTGTTCCAATTTTTCATAATTGCTTTCAAAACTCTTCAATTTATCAGTCGTTCTTGCCATATATGTCCACCTCTTTAACAGCCGTCGTAATCGTCCCGTCGACGACTTGTATCGTCAGCGGGGCCTCTTTCGACACGCTGTGGATATCTGTAAGGATCTTGTCATGCTGCATGAGCTGGCCGTAGCCGCGGCGCACGAGGGCTGCCGGGTTCAGGGCCTGCAGGGAAGCCGTCAGGGTATTCAGCTTCCCCTGCTTCTGTTCCAGATGGAGGCGCAGCTGGCGGTCGGCCTGTTCCATCAGGCCTGCCAGGCGTGCTTCGCGCATGGCCAGGAAGGCATCGTAGCGCTGCAGGTTCAGCCGGCCCGCCGCCTGTTCGACCCAGCGCTGCCGGTCTTCGATGCAGGCCATGACCCGTTCGTAAGCCCGGTCCGCCAGTGCGGCCAGGTCCATTTCCGCTTCGCTGACGTCAAAGAAAGCCATCTCGGCCGCGTGGGTCGGCGTCGCTGCCCGCACGTCAGCGGCATAATCGGCCAGGGTCGTATCCGTTTCATGGCCGATGGCCGTAATGACCGGTACGCTGGCATGGTAAATGGCCTTGACCACAGCCGGGCTGTTGAAGCACCACAGGTCTTCCATGGAGCCGCCGCCGCGGCCGACGATGAGGACGTCCAGGTCCCTGCGCCGGCCCATCTCGCCGATGGCCTTGGCGATGGCCGTATCGACGCCGTCGCCCTGGACGGGGATGGGATGCAGGATGATTTCGGCATAAGGATTGCGCTCGCCGGCAATCTTATAGATGTCGTGGAGCACGGCGCCGGTCTTCGACGTCAGGACGCCGATGCGCCAGGGAAAGCGCGGCAGCTCCTTCTTGTGGCTGCTGTCGAAATAGCCCTGAGCCGCCAGTTCATTCTTGATGCGTTCGTACTGGGCCTGCAGAGACCCTGTCCCCTGGGAAAAGAGCTGTTCAATGATAAAGGAAAGGGCGCCGCCTTTTTCATAGACGTTGACGGCGCCGATGACGACGACATGGTCCCCTTCGCGGACGGCCCGGACCGCTGCCGTCACGCGGCTGCGGAAGACGATGGCCCGGATGGAGCACTGATCATCGCGGATATTCATATAATAATGGCCGTTCGACGCCCGCTTGAGGCCGATGATGTTGCCTTCCATAGCGATGCTCTGCAAGCGGTAATCGCCGTGGATATCATCTTTGATGCGGCGGACGACGTCCGTAACCGATGCATATTTCATGATTTCTTCCCTTCCTGTACGGCAGCCCAGAAGGCGGCGCCCGACGCGTTGTCGGCACTGAAGCCGTCGGCTGCCAGATTCAGGTCTATCTGATGGCGGCGGCAATAATCGCTCATCTGCCGGCGCAGGTAGCCATTGGACATGACGCCGCCAGCGGCGACGAGATGTTTCATGCCATCGGCAGCGGCGTAATCGAGGAGGCTCTCCAAGCCGCGCCAGACCGTCGACAGCGTCCAGCTGCAAAGGAGGGCCGGGTCTTCCCCGCCGGCGGCGATGCGCCGCTGGCCCTGTGATTCGGGCCCGGAAAAGCTGACCTGGCCATCGCGGCAAAAGACATGGGCTCCCTTGACGGGCGGATTTACCGTCTGAGCCAGCTTGTCGACATGGACGCCAGCCGGAAAGGGCAGGTCCAGGGCGACGCCCATGCGGTCGATGAACTGGCCGGCACTGATGTCGCTGGTGCCGCCGATACGGGTGATATCGAGGCCTTTTTCATCGGGCACGGCCCGCAGGAGGTCCGTCGTCCCGCCGGACAGGTGGATGCCGTAGAACGGCTCGCTGCCGATATAGCCCATGCTGCGCAGAACGGCGAGGAGATGGTTTTCCTGATGGCTCAGGCGGTACAAGGGCACTCCCAGGACGGCGGCCAGGGCCCGGCCATAACCGAGGCCGGCCAGGAAAGCGGGCATGTACGAATCACCGCGGCGCCGGGGCTGGTCAGTCACGGCAATGGCCCGGATATGGGCACTGGCCAGGACGCCAGCCAGCCGTTCAAAGAGGACCGGCAGGTTGCGCGTATGCTGATAGACCATGTTGGACTGGGACAGGCCGCGGCCGCCCTTGGCGACGCTCAGGATGATGCGTTCGTCGGCGATGACGTCATAAGCCGCGTCGACGAGGCACAGCGACGTCGTATAACAGCTGGTATCGATGCCAAGAAAGACGTCCATCAGGCCTGGGACCTTACATAAGCGCCCAAAATGCCGTTGACGAACCGCGCCGACTTGTCGCCGCTGAATTCCTTGGCCAGGATGACCGCTTCATTGAGGACGATGGACGGCGCCAGGCTTTCCTTTGGGTATACGAGTTCGCACAAGGCCAGGCGCAGTATATTGCGGTCCGTGCGGTTCATCCGTTCGATGTCCCAGCCCTTGGCAAAGGAGCGGATGATCGTATCCAGTTCGTCCCGGTGTTCCGTCGTCGTTTCGACGAGATACGTGCAATAGTCATTGCGTTCCTGATCATTCAGTTCCGGGCCGTCTTCGGTCAAGGCGTCGGTCGTGACGTAATCATTTTCCAGGATTTCCTGTTCGCTGTACTGGATATCATTTTCTCCGTGGAATTCACGGGAATATAAAAGTTCGAGCGCCTGCTGGCGCGCTTTATGTCTGCTCACGAGTTTCCTCCTGTAATAACTTTATTCAGCCGGCAGTACCGCCAGGTCTTCAATGGTAACAGAAATATCAAGGCCCTCTGGTTCGACCATGGCGTCGATGGCCTCAGCCGCCCGCTGCTGGACATCCAGGGCCAGGCCGTGCAGGTCGCTGCCATAACGGGCGCGGACGGCCAGATGGAGATGGACGACGCCGTCCGTCACGGCCGCGCTGCGGCTGCGTATGGCGACGACGCCAGAGGCCTGGCGGCCGGCCGTCTCGGCGATATGGCCCAGGGCCTTGGCACTGACGGCATAGGCAAAATCCTGTTCCTCATCCATGGCGGTCCTCCTCTCCGAACACCAACTGTTGTACAATGATGTGGACCGCCGTAACCGTGCAGGCCGTCGCCTCTTCGACGGCATCCTTGACGGACTTCTGCACTTCCAGGGCTACGTCGGGAATACGGCAGCCATAGCGGACGACCAGGCGGACCGTCAATTCGATGCGCTGGCCGTCGATAGAGACGTCGACGCCGCGGCCCGGAAGGGTACGCCCCAGCTTTTCCGCTGCCACTTCGGCGATATTCGTCCCCAAATCAGCGACATAGGCTGATTGGGCCGCCGTCAGAGCCGCAATAGAGGCAATGACGCGCTGGGAAATATGGATACTCCCCCATTCATTTACTTCAGTCGTTTCCATGGGAATCACCCCTTTAGTCCACAAAAGGGGCTGTCGCACGTGCGAAGCCCCTTTGATACCCTATGCTAGCGGCTGGCGGCTAACGACTTGCGTTAACCTTATGCTCTGCCGATATACTGGCCGGTTCTCGTGTCGATCTGGAGAACTTCGCCTTCATTGATAAAGAGCGGTACTTTGACGACATAGCCCGTTTCCAATTTAGCCGGTTTGCTGCCGCCTGTAGCTGTATCACCGCGGACACCGGGATCGGTTTCGACGACTTTCAATTCGACAGCAGCCGGGAGATCGATGCCGATGACTTTGCCTTTGAACATCATGACGGAAACGTTCATTTCTTCTTTGAGGAAATGGACAGCGTCGCCGAGGTTTTCTTTGTTCAATTCGATCTGTTCGTATGTTTCGTTATCCATGAAACAGTACATGCCTTCGTTTTCATAGAGGTACTGCATCTGGCGGCGGTCGACGTGGCCGTCCTGTACTTTTTCGCCAGCGTTCCAGGTACGTTCAACAACAGCGCCCGTTTCGAGGTTCTTAATCTTAGCGCGGACGAAAGCAGCGCCTTTACCCGGTTTTACATGCTGGAATTCAACGACCTGCCATACCTGGCCGTCGATTTCGATAGTTACGCCTGGTCTGAAATCATTACTTGTAATCATGTGTAAACTCCTCCTATAACAGCTCCATCAAATCTTTGGGTGTTTTGGTTAAAATTTCACAGCCGTTGGCTGTAACGGCAACGGAATCCTCAATGCGGACGCCAAACTTGCCTTCTATGTACAGTCCCGGTTCTACCGTGACTATCATATTCTCTTCGAGTACGCCTGTCGAACGCGGCGACAGGACCGGTTGTTCGTGGATCTCCAGGCCCGTACCGTGGCCCAGGGAATGAGTGAAATACTGGCTGACGTGATAGCGGGCGAAGTAGTTGCGCACGGCAAAATCGACTTCGCGGCGGGAAACGCCGGCCTTGATGAGCGATACGCCCAGCTTCTGGCCCTCCAGGATGAGATTGTAGAAATCCTTCTGGGCCTGCGACGCCTTGCCGACGACGACAGTCCGGGTGATATCCGAATGGTAGCCTTCCCAGACGGCGCCGAAATCAAAGGTGACGAAATCGCCGGCTTCGACGACTTTCGGGCTGGCCGTACCGTGGGGCATGGCCGAGCGCTTGCCGGATGCGACGATAGTCGTAAAGGACTTTTCTTCCGAGCCTAAGAGCAGCATATTGCTTTCCAGGCGGGCAGCCAGTTCCTTTTCGGTGACACCAGGCTTGATGTACGGCAATAAATCAGCAAAGGCCCGGTCAGCGATGTTGCTGGCCTTGCGCGTCGCTTTCAGCTCATACGGTTCCTTCACCGCCCGCAGACTGGTCAAATCGCAGGGCAGGAAGCCGCATAAGGCTCCGTCGGAAATATTTTCGTACATGAAATGGGTCAGGAAATTTTCTTCATACGCTGCCACGCCGATTTCCATGTCGTTCAGTGACGAACGGATGGAAGCCGATAAGGCATTGTGGTGGTTCTTGATATCGTACCACGCCCCGGACTGGTTGGCAGCTTGTTCCGTATAGCGGGAATCAGTCCATAAGACGGCCTGGTCCAGGCCGATGACCAGTGCCCCTTCACCGCCCGTAAAGGCACTGAAGTAGCGCAGGTTTTCAGGTTGGACGATAATGACGCCGTCTGCATCGTGTTCCTGGAGAAAAGCGCGCAGGCGGGCGATTCGTTGTTCTATCATAGTATCCCCCTATCACCCTATAGTAATTCAATCATATTTTATAATACCATATTTTCCACTGGCTGAAAAGATAAAATTGCAAATCACCGGCTCTGGCTGCGCAACGCTTCCCGTTCTTCATCGGTCAGGGGCCGGAACTGGCCTGGCTCCAAACCGTCATCGAGGACGACGCTGCCGATGGAGCGGCGGTGCAGCTGGACGACTTTCAGGCCGACAGCGGCGCACATGCGCTTGACCTGATGGAACTTCCCTTCCTGGACGACGACCGTCAGGGACCGGGGGCCGGTCTGGACAGCTTTGGCCGGCAGGCAGTGCAGGCCATCGTCGAGGACGATGCCGCTGGCAAAGCGGTCCCCTACATCTTCAGGGATATCCCCTTCGACGACGGCGTCGTATATCTTATCGGTATGCTTCTTCGGTGACGTAATGCCATGAGCCCAGGTCCCATCATTGGTGATGAGCAGGAGGCCCGTCGTATCCTTATCGAGGCGGCCTACGGGAAAGAGGCCGGCCCCCTGGTACTGGCGCGGTAGGAGGCCGATGACCGTCGGCGACACGTTGTCTTCCGTAGCCGATACGACGCCGGCCGGCTTGTAGAGCATGAGATAAATAGACTCTTCATAATGGACGGCCTGACCGTCGACGGCAACGGCATCGGCTGCCGGGTCGATTTTCTGGCTGCTGTCGCGGCAGACGGCGCCATTGACAGTCACGTGCCCGCCTTTGCACAATTCCTTGAGTTCCCGCCGCGTCCCCCAGCCCGTATGGCCCAGGAGCTTGTCGAGGCGCATTGTCTTTGCCATGATGCCTCCTTATAACGACGGCATCTTGTCCCACTGGGGCTGGTACCCCGTCAGGCCTTCCAGATGCTGCGTGCAGTTCATGAGGGTCATGACATTGCGGTCGCCGTAATATTCGATGATGTTAAAAGCTGTATTGAACTGCTGGAAGCACCAGATGCGCTTCATATCGAGGCCCAGCAGGCCGAAGAGCAGGCAGCGGATGGCCGCCCCGTGGGATACCATGAAGACGCTGTCGCCGTCCTTGTGATGCGACAGGATTTCCCGCGTCTTCTTCAATGTCCGGTCCCGTACCTGGCAGAACGATTCGCCACCCCGGGCCGGCAAGGTCCCGTCCGACGCATAGACCGCTTCCAGTTCGCCTGGCCACTGAGTCGTGATTTCCTGATACGTATGGCCTTCCCAGACGCCGAAATCGGCTTCCTTCAATTCATCGTAGGCGACGACATCCAGATGATGCGGCGCAGCGACACATTCGGCCGTCACCTTGGCGCGCTGGAGCGTGCTGCTGTAGACGGCATCGAGATGGACATGGCGAAAAAATTCACCCAGGCACCTGGCCTGTTCCAGGCCGTGTTCATTGAGGGGGACGTCGGTCGACCCCTGATACCACTGCTGGACATTGCCTTCTGTTTCACCATGACGTGCTAAATATAATTTTATCATCGTAATCCTCCGTAAGTTCCCTATAAGTAATTCAACATTCGTGCCATCCCATTATAACAAGAAATCGGCCAGCTTGCTACCGACGGCCGTCATCAGGAGCAGGGCCATTTCGCTGCCCTCGAGGACGGCGCCATACGTATCGCCCGTGACGCCGCCCAGCTTGCGGCTGATGCGGCTGTTGGCCCACAAAGAGAGGAGCATGGCCGCCCCTAAAAGGGCCAGATAAAAGGGCCCGCAGAAAAAGACCGGCACCAGGGCCAGGACCAGGGCTTTTTCTACCGTATGAGCCGGCGCGTAAGTGACGAAGGACCGGCCCAGCCCCTGCTCGCGGGCATAGGGAAATTGGAAGATGCTGATCAAAGTCCCGAAGCGGACCGCTGCCGGGATACCGACGAGGGCCGGCAGGGCTGCTTCCGGTGCCAGCTGACTGAGGAAGGCTACCTTCAAGAGGACCAGAAAGACGAAAGCCGTCACACCGCCGGCGCCGACGCGGCTGTCCTTGAGGATTTCCAGCATCCGCTCACGGCTGCGGCCGGAAAAGAGGCCATCAGCCGTATCCATATAGCCGTCGGCGTGGAGGCCGCCGGTCAGGTAGAACCAGAAGGCGACGACCAGGGCCGACCGGCCAAAGGCGTCAAAAAGGAAAGACGACGCCCAATAGAGCGCCGCCAAAAGCAGGCCGATGATCAAGCCGACGAGGGGAAAGAACAGGACGGACCGGCCGAAATCTTCGTCACGCCAGACGCTCTGCGAAGCCAGGTGGATGCGCGATAAGAACTGCAGGGCAATGAGAAAGGCCTTCATGACTTCACCTCCGGCAGATAGACGGCCTGATGCTTCAGTTCCGTCGTAATACCGCAGACCGATAAGTAGACTTCATCGGCTTCGGCCGCAGCGGCCTGGTTGATCTTGCCCATGAGGTCGCGATACAGGCGGCTCACGTGTTCCATGGGCACGATGCCGCATCCCAACTCGTTAGTGACCAGGACGGCCGTCACGCCGGCCTGGCGGAAAGCCGCCAGGACCGCTTGCAGTTCGGCCAGGGCACCGTCGATGATGGCTTCGTCGTCTTCGCCGTCGTGGGCAAAGAGATAATTAGAAAAATAGAGGGTCAGGCAGTCGACGAGGGCCACGTCCGACGACTGGCACAGCCGTTCCATCGTCTCTGGCAGGTCCTGCGGGATTTCCCAGGTCTGCCACGACGACGGGCGGCGCTTGCGGTGGATGGCGATGCGCTGGGCCATTTCTTCATCGAAGATGCGGGCCGTCGCGACATAAGCATGCCGCCCGGGAAGGGCGGCAGCATAGCATTCGGCAAAGGCGCTCTTACCGCTCCGCGCCCCGCCGGTGACAAGTATGATTTTAGACGTATCCATTTACTTCTTGATTTCCGAATACAAATGAAAGACTTCCGGCAAAATGACCTTTTCCATGCCGATCTTGATGAGGCTCGGCAGGCCCGGCAGGCAGTAGACCTGGCACTGGTGGATGATACCGGCCGTCGTCCGGTAGGCCATGGCCTGGACGCCGCAGGCCCGGCGATAGGCGAAATACGTCATCATCGACTGGAAAGCCGGGATTTTCTTATCGAACAGGGCTTCTACCGTTTCGATGGTCACGTCGCGCTTGGCCATGCCCGTACCGCCACTGGTGATGACCAGGTCGACGCTGCAGACCCATTCATGGAGATGGCGTTCGATTTCAGCCTTGTCGTCTTTGACAATCTGATAATCGACGACCTGATGACCGTAATTGGCCAGGGCCGACTGGATGAGCAGGCCGTTCGTATCGTCTGAAAAAGTGCGGCTGTTGCTGATAGTGAGAATGGCCGCCCGCAAAGGATGTTCTTCCATTTTTTTACTGTTCAAGATAAATAACCTCCTAACTTAAGATACATAAGATTCTATGATGGAAAAGGGATCGCGCCCTTCCAGCAATCCTTGTAAAAACGAAGGGATGAAACATTCACTGACGACCTGGACGTCATAGGTCCGTTCTTCGCCCTGGCTGGCAATGGTGATGCCCCTGCCCAGGGCCAGGCGCACGGCACAGGCCGGACCTCCCGATGGCAGGATATCGCTGCGGGACCAGAGGACCGTCGCCTTATCGCGCCAGGGATACGGGTCTTCATCGTCGCTGTCGCCGTCGACGACTTCCGCTGCCACGACGAGGCCGCTCTCTTTGGCGAACTCTGCCGTATGACAGACGAACTGCGTGTATTCGTCTTCCGACGTAGCCGCAGCTGCCGAAATATAGAGCAGGCGGAAATCGTCCCACAAGACATGTTCTGAAATGAATTCTTCCGACGGCGTAATGTCCTCGTCTTCATCGACAAAGGATGTATGCCAATTATAAGCCGAACAGATTTCTTCCGCGTCGTCGCCGGCATTGAGGGGGTACACGTGGAAACCCAGCTTCTGGAAGCCTTCCGTCACGTGGACATCGAGGCCGTGCTCCGACTCATCTTCCTGCCAAAAGAAGAAAGGCAGGCCAATATATATCACATCCAATATGATCACCTCTTCTATCTTATATTATTCGACCCGAAAGGGCAAAAGTCCTACTTGAAAAATATACGTTCTTGTAATGTTTCATGATTCCGATATAATATATGTATAAACTGCCTCGATTGGAAGAGACAGGGAAAGGAAGTATGTCTTATGTTCAAAAAAATTGCCGCTCTGGCAGTCACATTTGCCTGCGTCTTCAGTTTCATGGCATCCGCCACATTTCTCGATGACAACCCCCGCTTCGTCCAGGTCGGCCACGATGACACGACCGAATCGTATATCGACATGAACACCATCCAGTCCGTCCGCTACGATCCGCCGTACTACATCATCCGGGCTACGGTCGTGACCTATGACTATGCCAACAACACGGTCCAAGGTTATGATAACAATTTCTTCTACAATTTTAAAGCCCAGACCGTAAAAACACAGACTCTCGGCGATGTCGGCTACGATTTGCAGGGCAACGTCGTGTCCACCTTGTCCCTGCCCAATCCGGAAGTCAAGACGACAGACCGCCTGTCTGCCAACGGCAATGCGGCCAACCGCGCTTTTCGGGCTTGTTACGACATGAATTTCTTCCAAGAATAAGGCTCAAAAATTATTGAAAAGGATTTGATATTCCATGGATTCCTTGATCCACATCATTACGACGATCGTCACTATCGTCTTCATCGCTGCCGTCCTCTATTCTCTCACGTCGGCCCTGCGCAAGCGCCATCGCAAGGCGAAGGTCCAGCAGGAACTGGCCAAGAAGGAACACGTCAAAGTCGCCAACCTGCACCAGTACGACATCAAACCCAATGACGGCTATTACAAATATCCCATCGAAGAAAAGGGGAAACTGCGCCGCTTCCCGCAGCACTTCACGGCCGTCGCCCTGGAACTGGCCAACGAACAGCCCTATTCCGTCTGTCTCCTGGCCCTGGCTGAATTCGACCACGGCGAACTGAAGGATACGCGTTACTTCTACGTCCGTCCGCCAGAAAACAACTTGTCTGCCGTCAAAGGCCGCTATCAGTGGGACGAACTCTCCAAGGCCGATGAATTCGGCGAATACTGGCAGGCCGGCCTGAAAAACCTCATCGAAGGTCAGACCCTGGTCGCCCACAACGCGCCCTTCGTCATGGGCTGCCTGACCCACGCCCTGCACATCTACGGCATCGACGCGCCGGCCTTCTGCTATGCCGATACGCTAGAAGTCGCCAAGAAACTCTATCACTTCCCGTCGAACCAGCTCGACGTCATCTGCGATGAAATGGATATCCAGACCGAAGAAGGCAACCTGTTGAGCCAGGCCATCGCCATAGGCCGCTTCTTCCTCCTGGCCCACAAGGAATACCCCATGTTCCTGCCCGACCTGACGTACGTCCAAAAAGCACCGACGACAGACGACAAAGAAGCCGCCCTCATCGCCGCCGTCGAACGCGAAGAAGGAACGCCGGAAGAAATGTTCGCTCCCGGAACACCGGACCCGGCCCTCATCGACGACCTGATGCAAAAAGGCTACGTAGAAGCCGGCGAAAAACCAGGCACATACTACGCCACTGACAAAGGCCTGGACTTCTCTGAAGGACGGTAGGTTCGTGGCTAGTGGTTCGTGGCTAGTGGCTCGTGGCTCGTGGTTCGTGGCTCCGTGACTCGTGACATGAATGTTTGACGAAAGGCTCCCATTATAGGGGAGCTGGCCGCCGAAGGCGGTCTGAGAGGTTGCCTTTTACATCAAACCAAAAAGGGGACTATCGCATGCAGTCTCTTATCACCATGCGTAGTCCCTTGTTTTATAAAACCATCAGCTAACCACTAGCCACTAACTGCTAACCCCTAAAAAAAGGCGCTGTCTTCATACGACAGCGCCTTTTTGTTACCATCAAACAGCTCTTATTTGGAGTACAATTCGACGATAAGTGTTTCGTTGATTTCTACCGGAATTTCGTCGCGTTCAGGCATACGGGTAAGTGTGCCTTCAAAGCCGTCGAAGTTCTTTTCGATGTACGGTACATCGAAAGTCTTCAATTCCTGGAAAGATTTTTTGTACATTTCGTTGGAACGGGAAGCTTCTTTCAAAGCGATAACGGAACCAACTTTAACGTGTGCCGACGGGATGTCGCAGCGTTTGCCATTGACCAGGATGTGGCCGTGGTTGACCATCTGACGTGCCTGGCGGATGGAGTTTGCAAAACCGATACGGTATACCAGGTTATCCAAACGGCATTCCAGCAATTTCAGCATGTTCTGGCCAGTAACGCCTTCCATCTTCTTGGCTTTATCATAATAACGGACAAACTGACGTTCGAGCAAATTGTAGTATGCGCGAAGTTTCTGTTTTTCCAATAACTGTGTGCCATATTCAGACATTTTTTTCTGACGCTGATCTTTACGTACGCGTTTTAATGCCTTAGGGTGTCCGTACACATTAACTCCGAACCGGCGACATTCCTTAAAACGCGGGTCTCTCCTCGTTGCCATTTTCTACATCACCTCATATTAGTAATTCAAGAAATTAAATTTTGCTTACGCAATGTATAAATGATATCATGAAAAAAGCCTTGCTGTCAAGGGGTTATGATTCTTGACTTCTTTTCTTCACTATGATATACTTTAGCCAATAAATAACTAATAATTACTATCAATTAGTAAATAATTTGTAAATTCAGGAGGTGCTCTTATGACCAACTTCATCACAGCCGTCAGCAACCGGCGCACGAACTACACCCTCAGCAAAGACGTCACGATTCCCCAGGAAACCGTTACCAAGACCATCGAAGACGTCATCCGCGAAGTACCGTCGGCCTTCAACATGCAGTCCGGCAAAGCCGTCATCGCCTTTGGCGAAACGCACGACGCCATCTGGAAAATCACCATGGATACGCTCCGCAAAATCGTCCCGCCAGCCAACTTCGCCACGACAGAAGCCAAGATCAACTCCTTCGCCGCAGCCTATGGCACGGTCCTCTACTTCGACGACACGACCATCGTCGACAACATGGCCTCCCAGTTCCCGCTCTACGCCAAGAACTTCCCCATCTGGGCCCAGCAGGCCAATGGCATGATGCAGTTCGCCGTCTGGACCGCCCTGACCGACCTGGGACTCGGCGTCAACCTCCAGCACTACAACCCCCTCATCGACGACGAAGTCAAAAAACTCACAGGCGTTCCCAAAGAATGGCAGCTCATCGCCCAGATGCCCTTCGGCCATCCCACAGAACCGCCAAAACCCATCGTAAAAGTCCCCATCGAAGAACGGGTGAAAGTCCTTCAGTAAGAAAAAAGCTGCCATACGAAGGCAGCTTTTTTCGAGTGTTAAGCAAGCGATAAACTTGTAATATGAAAAAAACCGCGTACTTGTGGTACACGGCCTTCTTCAAACACTAAAACTAGAGGAGAGCCGATGTTCCACCACCGAGCTATCTCTATTCTCATTCTATCATGAATGTGGATAAATCAAGTAGATTCTCGTCCTGATTATCCAAGTAAATCCTGTTCGTCTTTGTGGCGGCGGAACCAGGCGTCGGCGTAGGAGCAGCTGGTGGCCGTTTTTTTATGGCGCCGCCGTATTTCGTCAGCTGCGGCTTTGACGAGTTTGCCAGCGGCACCTTGGCCGCGCAGGCTATCGTCGACAAAGGTGTGGACGATGTCGTAATTGCCGTCTTCCCGTTCGACGAAGTCCACTTCAGCTACGATCGTTCCAGCTTCATTTTCCATCCAGATTTTATTGGGTCCATATTGTAATTCCATGGTAATTTCTCCTTTACATCGTAATTTCAACAATCTGTCCATTATGGACCGGGCGGCTGCGGCGGAAAGCGGCCATGTATTCTTCTACAGGCCTGCCCGGATTTTCATAGACCAAGAGCAGGTTGCGGATAAACTGGGCGTGCGTAAAGACCAGGATGAATTGCTCCGGCCGCCGCTGCAGCAGAGATAAGGTCCGTTCGATGCGCCCGATGAGCTGGCGATAACTTTCGGCCCCTTCGCCGTCGACATAGTCCGGGTCGAGTTTACGCCAATAATTGATGACCCGCGGCCGCCGCTGCTGCGACGTCGTCCCGACACACGTCGCCGGTGCCAAATAAACAAATTCATGGACACAGTCCCAAATCCCCGTCACCGTATCAGGAAACCGCCCGATCGTACACATGGCCGTCTGCTGCGCCCGAAGATAAGGCGATGTGACAATCAGGTCCGGTTTCTTAGGAATCTGTAAAGCCAAGGCCTGCGCCTGCTTGAGCCCCAATTCCGACAAGGGAATGTTGCGATGATCCTGCGTCGCTTCGCCGGCATTGGCAATACTTTCGCCATGACGGATGAGCCATATTCTCTTCACACTATCACCTGCTTTTTTCTTTTATTTTATCACAAAAAAAGGAGAATTTGAAAGACACATTGCCTCCCCTGTGAAGGGGAGGTGCCACATCGCGGCGGTGGGGTTCTTCCCTTCTGAACTAAGAATTTTACAAAAGTGTCTTATCTGGAAGTTTTTTTTGGACATATTGATCAATAACTTCACAAACAGCCGAAAATGTTCTTTGTACTTCAAGATTTGTAAATCTTATAACATGCAGCCCATAGGATTCCAATACAGCTGTCCGTTCCTGATCTGACTTCATACCGGCTTCATCATAGTGCTGCCCACCGTCTAATTCGATGACGAGTTGTGCCTGTGCACAATAAAAGTCAACAATATATCGGTCAATACGACGCTGACGATAAAACTTAATGGGATAGCTGCGAAGAAAATCGTACCACAAATGCCGTTCTTCTTTAGTCATAGTTTTCCGAAGTTTTCTAGCAATTTCTTTATTTTGATTTGCATAATTGTACGGCATTAGTTTCGCTCCTTCCTGATATAACTTAAAATATTTTTTCAACACAAACTTACTTCGCATTGTTCCTATAAAGAACCCCTCAGTCAGCTGCGCTGACAGCTCCCCTTCACAGGGGCGCCTTCTGCCTCCCCTGTGAAGAGGAGGTGCCGCATCGCGGCGGTGGGGTTCTTCCCCACGAGCCGAGGGCTTCTCGAGGCGATGTCGTCCTTTTGAGTCTGTTGCGGCTCTGCCGCATCTGAGTCCGAGTGTGCGACACGAGCTCGCTTCGCATTTCTCCTATAAAGAACCCTTCAGTCAGCTGCGCTGACAGCTCCCCTTCTTAGGGGCGCTACTTGCCTCCCCTGTGAAGGGGAGGTGCCGCTTGCGGCGATGGGGTTCTTCCCCACAAACCGAGGGCATCCCGATGCGATGTCCTTCTTTTGAGTCTGTTGCGGCTCTGCCGCATCTGAGTCCGAGTGTGCGAAAACAGGGCCGCCTTTTGGGGCAGCCCTGTTTTCGGGTGTGTATATGGCATTAGCGTGTTTTACCTATTTATCAGCCAATTCCTTATAAGTTTCGTATTTCTTCTTAGCGAATTCTTCGGCCTTGGCAAAGAGTTCTTCGGCGATATCCGGGAAGGTTCTCGTCAGGGCAGCGTATCTCGTTTCACCCATGAGGTATTCGCGGAAGGATTGCTGCGGTTCTTTGGAGTCGAGGATGAAGGGGTTCTTTCCTTCTTTCTTGAGCAGCGGGTTGTAGCGATAGAGGTGCCAGTAACCGCAGTCTACGGCGCGTTTCATTTCGTGCTGGGCGTTGCCCATGCCGCCTTTGATGCCGTGGTTGATGCACGGTGCATAGGCGATGATGATGGACGGGCCATTGTAGGCTTCTGCTTCTTTGATCGCTTTGATGAGCTGGTTCGGGTCAGCGCCGAGGGCGACCTGGGCGATATAGATATGGCCATAGGTCATGAGCAGGCGGCCCAAGTCTTTCTTGTTGAACTTGCGGCCCGATGCAGCGAACTGGGCGACAGCACCGATTGGCGTAGCTTTCGACGACTGGCCGCCAGTGTTGGAGTAGACTTCCGTATCGACGAGCATGATATTGACGTTGGCGTTCATAGCCAGGACGTGGTCCAGACCGCCGTAGCCGATATCGTAAGCCCAGCCGTCGCCGCCATACATCCAGATGGTCTTCTTGATGATGTGTTCTTTATGAGCCAGGATTTCTTTCTGCAAGTCTGCAGCCCGGCCGGTGAGATGAGCAGCCATCAATTCTTTGATGTACGTCCGGCTGATGCCTTCTGTGACTTCGCCTTCGTTAGCGACGCCGATGGAATCGATCCAGGCTTTGATGGCGTCGTGGAGGGCACCGTCAGTCAGGCCCAGGAGTTCTTCCGATTTGATGCGGATAGCATCGCGCTGCTGTTCCATGGACAGGGACATGCCGAGGGCGAATTCTGCGTTGTCTTCAAAGACCGAGTTCGACCAGGCCGGCCCGAAGCCTTCACAGTTCGTCGTGTACGGGATGCTGGGCATTGCCGAGCCCCAAGCCTGGGTACAGCCCGTAGCATTGGCGACGATCATGCGCGGCCCGAAGAGCTGGGTCAGGATCTTCATATATGCCGTTTCCGTACAGCCTGCACATGCGCCGTTGAATTCGAGGAGCGGCTGATGGAACTGGCTGCCTTTGACGGAGAATTTATCGAGAGTCGTATGTTTTTCAGGGAGTGTCTGGGCATAATCCCAGTCGACGCTTTCATGACGCTGCGTTTCCAGCGGCTTCATGGTCAGGGCCTGAGCCGGGCAGGCATTGACGCAGGCACTGCAGCTGTAGCAGTCGAGCGGCGAAACCTGGATGCGGAATTCATAGTCTTCCAGGCCCTTGCCGATGGCTTTCTTGGTCTTGAAGTCAGCCGGAGCCTTGGCTTTTTCGTCAGCCGTTACCAGATACGGGCGGATAGCGGCGTGCGGGCAGACCAGGGAGCAGCGGTTACACTGGACGCATTTTTCCAGGTCCCATTCAGGGACGGTCGATGCGATGCCGCGTTTTTCATATTTCGTCGTGCCCAGGGGATAGGAACCGTCGGCATAGGGAACGAATTCACTGACCGGGATGGTATCACCGAGCTGCAGGTTAGCCGGTTCGACGACTTTCTTGATGAATTCCGGAATATCGCGGGTATCTTCGACGACGGGGTCAGACGGCAGGTCTTTCCATGCTTCCGGTACAGTGACTTCGACGATATCCGAAATACCGCGGTCGACAGCAGCCTGGTTCATGGCGATGACTTGTTCGCCTTTGGCCAGATAAGTCTTGGCAATGGCGTCTTTCATGTATTTCACGGCATCGTCGATGGGCAGGATGTTGGCCAGTTTGAAGAAAGCTGCCTGCAGGACCGTATTGGTGCGGTTGCTGCCCAGGCCGATTTCTTCGGCAATCTTGGTGGCATTGATGATATAGAAGCGGACGTGCTTGGAAGCGAGCTGGCGTTTTACTTTATTGCTGAGGTGGTTGGCGACGTCGTCTTTATCCCAGCTGCAGTTGAGCAGGAAGATGCCGCCGTCCTTGATTTCACTGACAATATCGTAAGTCCCCATGTACGCCTGTTTATGGCAGGCCAGGAAGTCCGCCGATTTGATATAGTACGTAGCCCGGATCGGGTTCTTGCCAAAGCGCAGGTGCGACTTGGTGACGCCGCCGGATTTCTTGGTATCGTATTCAAAGTAAGCCTGGACATACATATCCGTGTTGTCGCCGATGATCTTGATGGAGTTCTTGTTAGCGCCAACCGTGCCGTCCGAGCCAAAGCCCCAGAACTTGCAGCTGATAGTCCCTTCCGTGTCGACCGTGATAGGTACGTCGGCCAGGGAATGATGGGTAACATCGTCGATGATGCCCAGGGTGAAGTGGTTCTTCGGCTGGAGCGAATCCATGTTGGTGAAGACGGCGTTGATCGATGCCGGCGGTACGTCTTTCGACGACAGGCCATAGCGGCAGGCCAGGACGGTGACGTCCTGTTTGACGTGGGACATGGCTGCACAGACATCTTCGTAGAGCGGTTCGCCCAGGGCGCCCGGTTCTTTCGTGCGGTCCATGACGGTAATCGTGCGGACCGTGTCAGGCATGGCTTTCATAAAGTGTTCCAGCGAGAACGGACGATAGAGGTGGACCTGGATGAAGCCGACTTTCTTGCCTTCTTTGCAGAGCTTGTCGATAGTTTCCTGGATGGCACCGGTGACAGAACCCATGGCGATGACGACGTGTTCTGCGTCAGGAGCGCCGTAGTAATCGAAGAGGTGGTACGGACGGCCCGTCAGTTCGCTAATCTGGTCCATGTAGTCCTGGACAATGTAGGGCAGGCGCTGATACCAGGGGTTATTGGCTTCGCGGGACTGGAAGAACATATCCGGGTTGGTAACGGTACTGCGCATAACCGGATGTTCCGGGTTCAGGCCGGTGTGTTTGAAATGATAGAGAGCATCGCGGTCGATGAGTTTGCCCAGTTCTTCAGCCGGCAGCATCTTGATTTTCTGGATTTCGTGGGATGTGCGGAAGCCGTCGAAGAAGTGCATAAAGGGCACGCGGCCTTTGATGGTTGACAGATGGGCAACGGCTGCCAGGTCGGCACATTCCTGGACGCTGGCACTGCAGAGCATAGCCCAGCCCGTGTTGCGACAGCCCATGACGTCGGAATGGTCGCCGAAGATGGACATGGTGTGGGTCCCGACGGTACGGGCGGCAATGTGCAGGACGACCGGTTTCAATTCGCCCGACAGGCGATGCATGACCGGAATCATCAGCATCAGGCCCTGCGACGCCGTAAAGGACGAACAGAGGCTGCCCGTTTCCGAAGCGCCGTGGACGGCACCGATAGCGCCGGCTTCGGACTGCATTTCAACTAATTTGACGGGCTGGCCAAAGAGATTCTTGCGGCCATTGGCCGACCAGACATCGACGTGTTCTGCCATTGGCGACGACGGAGTAATCGGGTAAATCGTAGCGACTTCAGTAAAGTTATACGCAACGTCAGCAGCTGCTTCGTTGCCGTCTAAGGTTTTCACGATCTGTTTAATCATAAGAGACACTCCCCTTTTCTACTATTCAAAGATAATTCATCCGGATTCGTATAACGTTTAACGCTTTCTGTACTTTTAGTATAGCCGTTGTAGATATAAAAGTCAAGCATACTATTTATGCTATTTTATCATCAAAGCAGCTATAGTTATACGTTTTACGCGTATATAGGAGAGTGAAAGTGGTTCGTGGCTCGTTAAAAAAAAGAGGCTGTCGTATTAAGACAGCCTCTTTTTACGTTGATTGTAGGTCGTTCATCGTTTGTCGTATGGGATTAAAAATATCAACTCATCGCGATGAACGATGAACTACGAACGAAAAACTTTTAAGTTTAAGGAGCCTTGCACGATGGCAAAAATCTTCGTGCGACAGCCCCTCTTTGGGAGTATTAAATTTTCAGTTTGTAGTGAATAGAAAATCAACCTCTCAGACCGCCTTCGGCGGCCAGCTCCCCTATCAGGGGAGCCAGCGGGACGCCCCTACATTAATACCAACGGGTCATGGGCAGGTCGTTCTTGGTGCCTTTGGTCATGAGAATCTGGTGGATGTCGATGTTGCCGATGTAGAAGGATACGGCGCAGCCGCAGAGGTAGAGGTCCCACATGCGGGCGAATTCTTCGCCGCGGGCAGCGATGACTTCATCGCGGACGTTCTGGAAGTTATTGAACCAGCACATGAGGGTCTTATAGTAATGGCGGCGCAGGCTTTCGACGTCGATGACCTGGAAGTCATCGTCGTAAGCGAGGCTGACGATTTCACGGAGCGACGGCAAGGTTCCGCCCGGGAAGATGTATTTGCGCATCCACGGGTTGCCGATGCTTTCGTCGTGGCCACTGATGTAATGGAGGAGGAACATGCCGCCGTCCTTCAAGAGGTGGCTGGCTGTTTCCATGTACAGCGGATAATTGGAGCGGCCGACGTGTTCCAGCATGCCGACGCTGACGATGCGGTCGTACTGACGGCCTTCGGCGACGAGGTCACGGTAGTCGATGAGGTCTATCTGTACCAGGTCCTGGAGGCCCAGTTTTTCAATGCGTTCCTGGCCTTTTTTCCACTGTTCTTTACTGAGCGTGCAACCATAGCCTTTGACGCCATATTTCTTGGCAGCTTCGATGAGCAGGTAGCCCCAGCCGCAGCCGATATCGAGGAGGGTCATGCCTTCTTTGAGGTAGAGTTTTTCCAGGATGTAATGGACTTTATTATGCTGTGCCTGTTCGAGGCTGTCGTCTTCATTCTTGAAGTATGCGCAGGAATAGCTCATGGACGGGTCGAGCCATTTGGCATAGAAGTCATTCCCCAGATCGTAATGGGACGAAACCTGTTTCTTCTGAGCCGATTTCGATTCCGACGGATAGAGGATGCGTTTGAACAAGGATTTATCCAGCGAGAACTGGCTCGTCTGGGATAAGAAGCAGCGAAGGGCTGTGAACAAATCGCCTTGGATTTCGACATCTTTACGCATGTATGCTTCGCCCAATGCCAGCGACGTCGACGCCAGCAATTCCTTTTTCGGAATGTCGTTGTGGATAATGACGTTGAACAGCGGCTGGCCTTCACCAATGGTGTAGGTCTTGTCGTGAAGTTGTACCGTAAAGCAGTGTTTATCGAAGCGGCGTAAATAATGAATCATGAAATTATCTAAGATATGCATAGATTACTCCCTCACTTTTATAAAATAGTTTCTGTCCGGGCGATGCCGCAGACGACGTTTTCCAGTACCATCATCGTCGTCACGGCGCCAACACCGCCCGGCACGGGTGTCACGGCCCCGGCCACGGCAGCCGCTTCATCAAAAGCAACGTCGCCGACGGTCTTGCCATCGACGCGGTTGATGCCAACGTCGATGACTACAGCGCCGGGTTTTATCATATCACCTGTCACTAAACCGGCTCTCCCGGCAGCGGCGATGACCAGGTCTGCCCGGCGGCAGACGGCTTTCAGGTCTTTCGTGCGCGTATGACAGTGCGTGACCGTGGCGTTGCGGTTCAGGCAGAGCTGTGCCAGCGGTTTCCCGACGACGTTGCTGCGGCCGATGATGGCTACATCCTTGCCACTCAGAGAAATATGGTAATAATCGAGGATGGCAATGACTGCCCGCGGTGTACAGGGCACGAACCCCGGTCGTCCCGTATATAAATGGGCGATGTTGACATCGGTCAGGCCATCGACGTCTTTCTTCGGGTCGATGCAGTCGATGATGCGCTGGCTGTTCAAGTGGCGCGGCAGGGGCATCATGGGCAGGATGCCGAAGACAGAAGCCTGTTCGTTGAGCTTATCGATGAGCGATAAAAGCTCTACTTCACTGATGGAATCCGGTTCCTGATAGATTTCTGCCTTCAAGCCGACGGCCCGGGCCGTCTTCTGCATGGATCTGGCATACATGGCCGACGGCGCATCATCCCCGACGAGGATGATGGCCAGTTCCGGCTGGATATGGAGTTCTTCCTGGATATCGGCCAGGCGGCGTTCCACCCGTTCGCGATGAAATGCGGCCACTTCCCGGCCGTTGAGTAATTGCATAACTAGTTCCCCCTGTTGTTCTATGGATTCCGTTTGAAAATAACGGTGACATTACTGCCCTGCGGTGCATAACTGCCCGCCTGCGGCGATTGCTGGATGGCCTTCCCCATCCCCTTGGGGATAAAGCCTAAGCCCGCTTCATTGAGCCAGTCGTTGACTTCCCTCGTACTCCAGCCGATGAAAGACGGCATGAGGACGCCATCACTGGAAATATGGACGGGCGGAATGGCATGAGCCGGCGTCATGACTACGGGACCCAGCGGTTTCTGGTCCATCGCTTCCGTCGGACGGATGCCTTTCATGCGGACGATTTCGGTCATCATTTCCTTGAAGACCGGCGCAGCGACCTGGGCGCCGTAATAGACGCCCTGCGGGTCATCGACGACGATGAGGACCAGGAACTGCGGGTCTTCCAAGGGACCAAAGCCGATGAAGGAGCCGACATACTGGCCTTCGGCGTAGCCCGTGCTGTCTTCGGTCTTCTTCTGGGCCGTGCCGGTCTTGCCGCCAAAGCGATAGCCTTCGATTTTGGCGCTCTGGCCGCCGCCGATAGCGACTTCTTCGCCCATGAACTTGCTAATCGTTTCAGCCGTACCGGCATTGATGGGCTGCCTTACTTCTGTCGGTTCTGTCTTTTTATAAATGGAACCGTCAGGATTATCGATTTCCTTGACCAGGAAAGGTTTCATCATGCGGCCTTCATTGGCGATGGCACTGAAGGCCTGTACCATCTGAAGGGGCGTGACGGCGACGCTCTGACCAATGCCCATCGTGGCTGTATCGACGATGGACATCTTATCGGGATCGAACAGGATGCCCTCTTGTTCACCGGACAATTCGATGCCCGTAATCGTCCCGAAACCAAAGCGGCGGGCGTAATCGGTCAGCGTCTTGCCGCCTGTCGTCACGGCGACGTGGGCCATGCCGGTATTGATGGAATACATGATGATTTCCCGCAAGGTCACGTCGCCCATGCCCTTGTGGTCCCAGTTGTAAATCGTCCGGTCGGCGACGTGGACGGAGCCTGTGTCGTGATAGACATCACCGATATGCCATTTCCCTGAATCCAGGGCAGCGGCGGCCATAAGGGGCTTAAAAGTCGATCCCGGTTCGTAAACATTGACGACAGCCCGGTTCTTGTAAGCTTCTTTATTTCCCTTACTGTAATCATTGGGATCATACGTAGGCCGGCTAGCCATAGCCAATATCTCACCGGTCTTAGGATTCATGACGATAATGGATGCACCTTGAGGATGACTGCGGGCCATGATGCCGTCCAGGCCCTTTTCGGCGACGTACTGGATGGTACTGTCCAAAGTCAGGCAGACGGACCGTTCCTTGTTGGGCAGGATCCGTTCCAGGGCTGACGAAAAGACAGGGATGTTATGGTTATCGGTCTGCAGGCGGAAAGTCTGTTTGCTGCCGCGGATTTCATCGTCCAGCATCATTTCCAGGCCTTCCAGGCCGTGGTCATTTTCACCGACAAAACCGATGACCTGGGCAGCCATCGAACCGTTCGGATAGAAACGGCGGTTTTCATCGCGGAAAGCCAGGCCGTGCAGCTTTTCTTCCTTGATGAGCGATTCGACAGCTTCATATTTTTCGTGGTCCATCTGTCGGTCGAGCCAGACGAAGGCCGTATCTTCTTTCAGGCGCCGTTCGATTTCATCCTTCGAGATGCGGAGATAAGGCGCCAGTAAATCGGCTACCATGGCCGGGTCTTCATTGAGCATGGTCGGGTCGGCATAGAGTGACTTGGACATCTCGCTGATGGCCAGGACCTTGCCATTGCGGTCGAGGATCATGCCCCGCGGCGATTGCAGGTTCCGTTCAATCTGACTCTGTTCCTGGGCAGAGGCCACGTTTTTGTCATGATGGATGACTTGCTCTATAAACAAGCGGGTAACGGTGCCAAAGCCGATGGCCGCCAAAATAGCCATGCAAATGACCATGCGGCTGCAAATGCGATGGGTCAGGTTCTTTTCATTTTTATTCATGATGCCCTTCCCCTTCATGGCGCTTCATCCAGCGCCGGGCTGCATCGGCCAGTACATCAGCCTCATTTTCCAGATCCTGGTTCTGGACCCGCTTCAAGAGGATCCGCAGGCAGTCGCCTGTACGGCGGCCGCACGCGTCGGGAATCCGTCGGTCGTAGTGCAGGTCCTTGGTACTGACTGGCATGGCCTTAGCCAGCATGGCCATATAGGCCCCGAAGGATTCCGTCCCTTCTGTGCTGGCGTCGGCATGGCCGCAGCCTAAAATATCGCCGCAGGCCACGGCCGTAGCCTGGCCGACGGCTTCGACGAGTTCTTCAGTCCGATGGAAAGGGCCATCGAGGGCTTCATGGCGAAGCCATTTCTCGACGTCGCCTTCGGCCGTATTGGCAAAGAAATGGAATTTCATATGCGTCTTGACCAGCCAGGCCACGCGCTGGGCAAAGGCCGGTTTCTTGTGCCAGCGCAGCAGGATGGCTTCGGCCAGTTCTGCGCCCTTGGCATCGTGGCCGTAATCAGTATAGCGGCCCTTATGGACGCCGCGGATACCAGGCAGGCCTTTGGCAATATCATGAAACAAGGCTGCATAGCGGATGGTCAGATCCGGCGGCGTGTTGGCGACGGTCGCCAGGGTATGTACCCAGGCATCGAAGAGATGGAACGGTTTCGACTGCGGCGTGTCGGGCAGATGACTCAATTCCGGCAGGATGGGGACAGCTTCATAACAGCCGTTCACCTTCTGGCGGCACGAGCAGGCGCCGAGGCCGGTGCGGACGAGAATGTCCAGTCCCCGGTACGCCGCTGGCGTGACCATGAGGCGGTCCATTTCGTTGACGACTCGTTCCAGGGATAGGCCGGGGACGCGGCCAAAGGCCAGGGGCATGGCTTTGACGAGATCTTTCGAAGCCATGAAATCGAGCTGTCCCGCAAAGCGGCAGGCCCGGAACAGACGCAGGGCATCTTCCTGGAAGCGGCGGACCGGATTACCGACGGTAACCAGTCGTTTCTTGCGCAAATCCTTCTGACCGCCGACGTAGTCGTAAATATCGCCGCGGCAATCCATGGCCATGGCGTTGACGGTGAAATCACGGCGCAGGACATCTTCGCGCAATGTATCAGCATACCAGACCGTATCCGGCCGGTGGCTGTCCTCGCCATAGGCTTCGCCGCGGAAAGTCGCGACTTCAAAGGTCTGGCCGGCAATGACGACGACGACGATGCCAAAGGCTTCGCCGTGAATCTCGACGGTGTGCCAGTCCTCTTTGGCGGCGACGGCCCGGATATCATCAGGCCGGGCAGAGGTGGCGATATCATAGTCGTGCGGTTCTTTTCCCATGAGCAGGTCGCGCACGGCACCGCCGACGACATAGGCTTCAAAGCCTGCATCCTCTAAAGCTGTCAATAGCTGTCGGGCTCGTTCTTCCATCTTCCCGGCCTTCCTTTCTAAAAAAATTAACTGATGTTATATTATATCACGAATGGATGGGCCTGACCACTACCTGCCCTTTTTTGATTATGGTATAATAACCCCCGTAGGGGCGCCCACGTGGGGCGCCCGCCACAGTATAGTGAATGGCTAACAGTTAATGAGAGGTGATATGATGGATACAGGCTTAATACATATATATTGCGGCGACGGCAAGGGCAAGACGACGGCCTCGCTGGGCCTGGTCCTGCGCTGTGCCGGCCGGGGCGGCAAGATTCTTTTCGCCCAGTTCCTCAAGGGCCGGCCGACAGGCGAGCTAGAGGCTCTCAAGGCCCTGCCGCAGGTCACGGTCCTGCGGGGCAAAGCCATCCTGAAATTCACCTTTCAGATGACTGACGCCGAAAAACAGGCCACCTGTGAGGCCCAGACGGCATTGTTGCAAAAAGTCCGGGACTTCTGCGAAATGCACCATCCCGACCTGGCCGTCTGCGACGAACTCGTCGGCGCCTGCGCCCTGGACCTCGTCCCGGAAGAGCAGGTCCTCGATTTCTTAAAGGATAAACCGGCCCATACGGAAGTCGTCCTGACTGGCCGCGACCCCAGTCCGGCCCTCCTGGACTTGGCCGATTACGTCTCAGAAATCAAGAAAATCAAGCATCCCTTTGACCGGGGCCTTGCCGCCCGCATAGGGATTGAAGAATGACACAGAGGGGGAAGCAAAGATGATCGATATTCTCGAAGAAGTACGCAAAGAACAAGGTGAACTCGTCGCCTTGCGCCGCCATTTCCACGAACATCCGGAACTGTCCAAAAAGGAAGACCAGACCCTGGCCTATATTGCCAAAAAGCTGGAGGAATATGGCATTTCTTACCGCCTGGTCGACAAGGGCGGCCTCATCGCCTGGATCGACGGCAAAGGCCCTGGCAAGACGCTGCTCTTACGGGCTGACGTCGATGCCCTGCCCATCGAAGAAGGCGAACGGAACTTATCATGCCCGCGCGTCTGCCGCTCTCAGAATCACGGCGTCATGCACGCCTGCGGTCACGACGGCCATATGGCCATGCAGCTCATGGCTGCAAAATGCCTCCAGCGCTGGAAAGACCAGTGGAACGGAACCGTCGTCTTGATGTTTGAACGGGGCGAAGAAGAATCGGGCCCTCTGGAATATCTCCTGCGCTATTTGGAAACAGAAAGCCCCTGGCATATAGACGCCTGCTATGCGACCCACGTCCGCTGGGACATCCCGGCAGGTAAAGTCTCTATCTGCCACGACGCGCCCATGGCCGGCGGCTTCGGCTTTGAAATCCGCATTGACGGCCACGGCGGCCACGGCTCCCGGCCGGACCTGGCTGAAAGCCCTATCGACTGTTTCCATGACTTCTACGGCAACATGCAGGCCCTGCGGATGCGGGCCGTCCCGCCGAAAGAATGTCTGACCTTCTCCATCGGCAGCCTGCACAGTGGCGACGTCCTCAACGTCATCCCCAACAGCCTGACCTTTGCCGGTACGTGCCGCTTCTTCAGCTACGACCATGCAGGCAAGCGCTTCTACGAAGAATTCAAGCGCATCCTGGCCAATGCCTGCCAGACCTATGACTGCCGTTACGACATCCTGCACATGCCAGAACCGCTCTTTGAAGTCCAGAACAACCCGGTCTGCGTGGCTATCGCCGAAAAAGCCGTCGAAAAGTACATCGGCGCCGACGCCCTGACGGACTGCACGCCCTGGATGGCTTCAGAAACTTTTGCCATCACGTCCCGCCTCTATCCCGGCGTCCTGACCTTTACGGGCATCGAAAACAAAGAAAAAGGCTGCGGTGCCAACCACCACACGCCGGAATTCGACCTCGACGAAGACGGCCTGACCTACGGCGCTGCCACCTGCCTGGGCTTTGCCCTGGATTACCTGGCAGAAAAACCGGATATCCCCTTCCAGCGGCCAGACGAACCACTCGAAAAACTCGTCGCACGGAATATATGAAAAAAGGAGCTGTCGTAATACGACAGCTCCTTTTTCTGTAGGGGCGTCCACGTGGGACGCCCGCTCACACAAATCAAGTTTACAAGTATCTCGCATATCCCCGGCGGGCTCGCCACGTGCGAGCCCCTACAAAGGATCAACATTCTTTTCTATGTCGCGGATAGATCAAGGCATAGAAGGCCAGGAGGGCGCCGATTTCGCCGATGACCATGACGATGCCCATGGGGATAGCCGTATGGTCGCCGGCGACGCCGACGACTGGAGCCATGACGGCGCCGCTGATCATGGAGAAGAAACCGATGAGGGCCGATGCACTACCGGCATTGCGTCCCTGGTCCTGCATGGCCATGGAGAAACTGCTGGTACTCATCATGGACAGCGTCGATACGGTCAAGAAGAGAATGACCATGATGACCGGCAGCGGCATGCCGGTACTGAAGGCTGCCAGCAGGGCCACGCTGCCGACAGCGGCCAGACACAGGGAAAACCGAAGGAGTTTCCAGTCAGCAATGCGGCCTGTCAACCGGCCCGTAACGGCACCGTTGATCATGAGGCCGACACCATTGATGCCAAAGATGAGGCTGAAAGCCTGAGCTGATACGCCGTAGACGTTCTGGAAAACAAAGGATGATCCGGAAATATAGGCAAAAAAGGCGGCAAAGGAAAAGCACTGCATGATACAATGCCCCATGAAATAAGGCTGACGGAACAGGGCCGTAAAGCTCTTCATACTGGCTGCCATGCCGCCGGATACGCGGCGCCGCTGCGACAGGGTTTCACGCATCAAACCGGCCGATACGGTCAGGATCAGCCCGACAATGGCAATAAAGAGGAAGACGCCTTCCCACGGGGCAAAGCGCAGGATCTGGCCGCCGATGACGGGAGCCAGAATCGGTGCAATCCCATTGACCAGCATGAGCATGGCAAAGAGCCGCGTCAAGGCGCTGCCCTTGCAGATGTCGCGGGCAATGGCCCGGGACAGGACGATACCGGCACCACCGGCACAGCCCTGGATGAGCCGGAAGATGAGGAAGACCTGAATGGACGGCGACCAAATACAGCCCACCGTCGACAAGGTGAAAACAGCCATGCCGACCATCAAAGGCAGACGGCGTCCCTTATCATCACTGATAGGACCGACGGCAATCTGCCCCAAGGCCATGCCGGCCATGGAAGCCGTCAGGGTCAGCTGGATGACAGACGGCGTCACGCCAAAGGCCGTCATCATCGACGGCAGGGCTGGCAGATACATATCCGTCGACAGCGGTGCAATAGCTGCCAGCATCCCTAAAAATACGGTCATGAGCAAAAGCCAGCGGCTTCGCTTTGTCTGTGTCATATTATGAATCCCCTTTCGCCAGCAGTCCTGGAACTTCTTCCAGGCTGTAGCAACATGTCCAGGCCAGGTCTTGTACGTCTTTGGGAATAGTAATTAAATCGGGGATCCAGATAGATGGGATTCCCGCAGCATGGGCGGCCAGGATGCCACTCTCTGAATCTTCCAGTACTAATGCCTGGTCCGGTGAAACACGGGCTTTGTCGCAGGCCATGAGGAACACATCCGGATCCGGCTTGCCATGGGCCGCTTCTTCCCCGCTCTGGACGACGGAAAAGAAGGGAGCTACACCCGTTTTATCTAATAAATATTCAATCAGTGTCCGCGGTGACGACGAAGCGACGGCGCAGGCAATCCCTTCTTCCCGGGCGTAGTGCAGGACGTGGAGCAGGCCCGGCTTGATGGGAATAGCATGGCTGCGGTAATATTCCAGCTGCAAGGCCACCTTTTCCCGACAAATATCGTCATAGGGATAATCCGGACCGAAGGCGTCATCGCAAATAGCGCGGATGCGCAGATTGTCCCGTCCCAGCATGCGGTCGAACACCGAGCGGTCCAGGTCAAAACCATGCCGGGCTGATACGTCCCGCCAACAGCGATAAGAAATGGGTTCCGTATCAAACATGGTCCCATCCATATCAAAAATAAGTGCTTTTCGTATATCCATACACCCTCCTTGTCATATACTTTATGAACTTATCATTTTGAGTCACTATACTATTATATAAAAAAATAAAGTAATTGCAATTCTTCCTGGCAAAATACTCAATAACTATTCCCATTTTCGATAGGATTATGATTTTTTTGCATTTCTTTTATTCTCAATTTCTTTCTCGTTATTACTTGTATCTCGCCCTATCTCTGCTATAATGAAGGGAATCAGAAAGCTGGGTGATTTCATATGATCGAATTCATTATCCGCCGCTTCATCAAGAACTATGAGGATACCGATGACAAACACGTCCGTGAACAATACAGTATCCTCGGCGGCATCTTAGGCATTATTTGTAACCTCTTCCTCTTTGTCAGCAAATTCCTCGTCGGCATGATGAGCAACAGCATCGGTATCTTGTCCGATGCCTTCAACAACCTGACCGACATGGGTTCGTCATTCATTTCCATCATCAGTGCCAAATTGAGCAATCGGCCGCCAGACAAGGAACATCCCTTCGGCCACGGCCGCTTTGAATACCTGGCATCGCTGACCATTTCCATCATCATCCTCGTCGTCGGCTACAAGCTCTGCGAAACGTCGATTGGCAAATTCTTTGAACCGGAAGACATGGAATTCTCCTATTGGAGCATCGGCGTCCTCGTCATCTCCATCGCCGTCAAGGTCTGGATGTGCATCTATAACCGCTATATCGGCAAGAAAATCAATTCCGGCGTCAACGATGCGACGGCTGCCGACAGCATCACCGATGCCATCGCCACGACGGGCGTCCTGGTCGCTACCATTGCCCAGCAGTTCACGACGCTGCCCATCGACGCTGCTGCCGGCACGGCCATCGGCCTGATGATCATGTACGCCGGCTACGGCATTGCCAAAGACGTCATTAACATTCTCCTGGGCAAGGCGCCGGACCCGGAACTCATCCGGGGCATCGTAGCGACTGCTTTGAATTGTCCCCACGTCGTCGGCGTCCACGACATCCGCATCCACGACTACGGCCCGGGCCGCATGTTCGGCTCGATTCACGCCGAAGTCCCGGACAAGGCTGACCTCGTCGAAGTCCACGCCGCCTTAGACGTCCTGGAAGACGAATTGCAGGACAAGTACCATATGGAAGTCAATATCCACATGGACCCGCTCTGCACGGACATCCACAAGATCAACGACGTCCGCCACGTCCTGGATAAAATCGTCCACGAAAAATATCCCCGTTATCATACGGACCACCTGCGCATCACGTCGGGCCATGCCCGGCTCAATGTCATCTGTGACATCCACATCCCGCCAGCAGAATATAACGTCGAAAACATCGCCCGCATCCGCCGCGACATCAACGACTGCATGCGAAAATACAATGATAAATACCGCGTCGTCCTGGCCAAAATCATGGCTGATCCGGGGAAATGACAAAAAGAGGCTGTCGCATTAAGACAGCCTCTTTTGAGTATTAAGTTTACAGTTTGTAGTTTTTAGTGAAGGCTTTTAAATTTAAAGCCCTCTTCTACAAACTACAAACTCCATACTACCAACTATAAAGCAAAGGGACCTCGCATGATGGCCGAAACCCAGCCCCCTACTGCACAACCAGGGACCGCGGTTCCAGCATGGCCTGCAGTTTTTGCCGCAGGTCTTCTGTCGTTTCTACCCAATATTTTTCATTAGTCAATATGGTCTTGCGGCTGCCCATGAGGTGGAAGTAAACCTTGACCGGTCCCGGATGTTGTTCCAGGACCTGGCCGATACGGCCGGCCAAATCGGTCCGTTCCAAGTGGGCCGGAATCTTGATGAATAATTTGGCGCCCATACCGGGATGCCAATAGTCGCCAGCCTGGCGGGCTGCTGCCGGCGATACGGCAGCGGGCTGCACGGGTTCTCCCTTTTCCTGGTCCAACGGTTTCACTTCTTCTGCCAGGATCTGGATACTATCGTCGTTGATATCGGCCCGGCCGCGGATGGCGACGGCCATATCGACGGCAACGGCCTGCTGATAGCGGGCATAGGTCTTAGGGAAGACGACGACCGATACGGTATGGGTGAAGTCTTCGACGGTGATGATGGCCATTTGTTCATTTCGCTTGGTCATGACCTGCTTCTTGGCCGTAATCAGGCCGCCGATGCGCATCATCTTGCCATCGTACTGCCGCCCGTCTTCCCCATAGAGGACCGACAAGGGCGTCAATTTCTTCATAATGTCCTTATATTTATTGAGGGGATGGCCGCTGAAATAAAAACCATCATATTCCTTTTCCATGGCCAGGCGCATTTCAATGGGATATTCCTCGATATCCGGATATTCCAGTTCCGTCATGACATCTTCGGCATCGTCGAAGAGCCCCATCTGACCCGACGCGTAGTCCTTCTGACTGAGGGACCCCATGGCGATGGCCTGGTCGATGACGGCCATGAGCTGGGACCGCTTCTTGCCAAAAGAATCCATAGCCCCGCATTTGATGAGGCTTTCCAGGGCTCGCTTGTTGACGATGTGGTAATCGACGCGGCTGCAGAAATCGCCGAGCGACGTGAATGGTCCGCCTTCTTCGCGGGCCTTGACGATGGCTTCGATGGCGTTGGCGCCGACGCTCTTGACGCCGGACAAACCAAAGCGGATGGCCCCGTCCTGGACGGAGAACATGGATACGCTGGCATTGACGTCAGGCGACAAGACCTGGACGCCGTGACGGCGGCACTCTGCGACGTAGTAACTGATTTTACTGACATCGTTGATCATGCTGGTCATAGTCGCCGCCATGAATTCCGGCCGATAATGAGCCTTGAGGTACGCCGTCTGCCAGGCTACGTAGGCATAAGCTGCCGAATGGGACTTGTTGAAACCATAGCCGGCGAAATATACCATGAGGTCGAATACCTTGTTGGCAATGTCGTCGGGAATGGCGTTCTTTCGCGTCCCTTCCAGGAAATTAGCCCGCTGGGCGACCAGGATGGATTCCTTTTTCTTGCCCATGGCACGGCGCAGCAAATCAGCTTGTCCCAGGGAAAAGCTGCCCATGACCGAGGCGATCTGCATGACCTGTTCCTGGTAGAGGATGACGCCGTATGTATCCTTGAGGATCGGCTCCAGCAGCGGGTGCAGGTAGGTGACTTTCTTTTCACCGTGACTGCCCTTGATGAAATCATCGACCATGCCGCTGCCCAAAGGGCCCGGCCGGTAGAGGGCGACGAGCGGGATCATGTCTTCAAAGTGCTTCGGCGCCAGTTCCTTGACCAGGTTGGTAATGCCCGACGATTCCATCTGAAAGACGCCGGCCGTATCGCCTTCGGTCAGGAGCCGGCACGTTTCCGGGTCATCCAGGGGAATGGCATTGATGTCCAGGTCGATGCCGTGGTCCTTTTTGATCATCTTGACGGCATCACCGATGACGGTCAGCGTCCGCAAGCCCAGGAAGTCCATTTTGAGCAGGCCCAGTTCTTCGACCAGGTCCTTTTCGTACTGTGTCGTCAAATCGCCTTCCTTGGAATGTTGGACCGGCACGTAGTCGTCGACAGGAGCCGCCGAGATGACGACGCCCGCTGCGTGAGTCGACGAATGGCGGACCAGGCCTTCCAGGGATTTACCGAAATCGACGAGGCGGTGGACCGTCGCATTCTGTTCATATTCCTCGCGGAATTCCTTGCTCATCTTCAGGGCCTTGTCGAGGGTCATGCCCAATTCGTTAGGCACCATCTTGACGATGCGGTTCACTTCACTCAAGGGGATGTCGAGGACGCGGCCGACATCACGCAGGACGGCTTTGGCCGCCAAGGTCCCGAAAGTGATGATCTGCGAGACGTGGTCGACACCGTATTTCCGGGTGACGTAATCGATGACGCGGCCCCGGTTTTCATAACAGAAGTCCATGTCGATATCCGGCATAGTGACGCGTTCCGGGTTGAGGAATCGTTCAAAGAGGAGGTCGTACTTGAGCGGGTCCAGACCGGTAATACCCAGCAAATACGCGACGACCGAGCCCGCTGCCGAGCCGCGGCCCGGCCCGACGGGGATTTCATGGTCCCTGGCGTATTTGACATAGTCCCAGACGATGAGGAAGTACGACGGGAATCCCATGGTGTCGATGACACCCAATTCATAATCCAGCCGTTTGCGGACTTCCGGCGTAATGGGGTCATATTTTTCCGGCAAAGCCTGCTCGCAGAGCTTGCGCAGATAGGACGAATCCGTTTCCCCCTTGGGTACGGGGAACTGCGGCAGATGGCGCTCACTAAAAGAAATCTCGACGTTGCACTTATCGGCGATTTCCAGCGTCGTATCCAGGGCTTCAGGCATGTCGACAAAGAGGTCGGCCATTTCGTCGCCGCTCTTCATATAAAATTCATTATTATAAAAACGGAAATGCGACGGATCATCGAGGGTACTGCCCGTAGAAATACAGAGCTTGACCTCCTGGGCAGCTGCATCGCTGGGGTCGATGTAATGATAATCGTTGGTAGCCACCAGCTTCAGGCCATATTCCTGGGACCAGCGCTTGAATACCGTGCGGACTGTCTTTTCTTCCGGAATCCCATGGTTCTGGACTTCCAAGTAAAAATCATCCTTGCCAAAAATCGAAACCAGTCGGTCCAAAGTCCGCTTGGCCCCTTCTTCATTGTGATTGAGGATATCCTGCTGGATGTGGCCTTCGATGCAGGCACTCATGGCGATGAGGCCTTCATGATACTGTTCGAGCAAATCGTAGTCGACGCGGGGCTTGTGGTAATTATTTTCCCCATCGACAAAACCTTTGGACACGATCTTGATGAGGTTGTGATAGCCCTTATTGTCTTTGGCCAGCAAAATCAAGTGACAGAGCCGTTCTTTCGTCTTCTTTTCAAAACGGCTGCCCCGGGTCATATACACTTCACACCCCAGAATCGGCTTGATGCCTTGGGCTACGGCTTCCTTATACAGATAAATGACACCGTACATATTGCCATGATCCGTAATCGCCACAGCCGGCATATTCAGCTCCTTGGCGCGCTTCACCATATCGGGAATCTTGCACAAGCCGTCGAACAAACTGTATTGAGTATGGACATGCAAATGAACAAAAGGCCGCATCCAAAAAATCCTCCTTCAAAAAAATCGCTAATGAGATAAAGTTATCCGTAATAGGATATTATACCACATTAGCGATAAGATTGTTAAGGGGGACATAAGACGCCGGCCGCAGGCCGCAGTTCGCAGGCCGCCATCGGACTCAGAGGCCGCTACGCGGCAACAAACTCAGAATGACGACATCGCCTCGAGTGACCCTCGGCTCGTGGAAATGGCCCCAGTCGGGGCTTTCGTAGGGGACGTCCCGGAGGGCGTCCCTCCGCAAATCCCCCTTATAATCTGAAGAAAATAGAAATTATGATATAATAGGGAGTATATATGTGCAGGAGGGTTCAAGATGGATAAGATAGAATGTAAAGGCATTTGGGAACAGTTTATGACAAAGGGAGTCTTAGACCCCCGGCTTCCGTCGTTAGTGGCCCAGTCCTGGCAAAAATACCGCACCGGCGGAGTCGATCCTTGGCATCGGAAAGCCGTGACCGTTTCGTCTGAAGAACTGCAAGTGGTTTTACAAAAAAACAGGTTACTCATACAGACGGCCCAGCCCATTATGCAAAGCGTCCTCGATATCATCCGGGATTCTCACTTTTTGTTAGCCTTGACGGATGCCCAGGGCTATGTCCTGCTGACCATGGGCGACGATGCCATCCTGGCCCGTTCGGAGAATATTCTGTTTCAGCGTGGTGCCGTTTGGCGCAATGACCAGGTTGGGACCAATGCCCCAGGAATCGCCCTGGAATACAATCAGCCTATCCAGCTCATCGGAGCTGAACATTATTGTGCCGACCAGCATGATTGGACGTGTTCAGCGGCACCGATCCATGGCGTAAATGGCAACGTCATCGGCAGTCTTGATTTGTCGGGAAACGTCGATGCAGCTCATCTCCACACGCTGGCCCTGGTCGTTGCCGGGGCTTTCAGTATAGAACGGACGCTCATCAGTTATCATCAAAGTCATTTTATGCGGGCAGCCGCCAATGGCATCCGTGAATCCATTCTGCTCTTCGATGAACAATTACATCTCCGCTGGGCCAATACGACAGCCCAACAAGAACTGGGGATGACACAGAAACAATTAGGCGCCCTCAATTTCAAAAAAATCATGCCGCAAATCGACTGGCACTTAGCGGATGATGCCAGCCGTCACGCCCCCTGGTATATCGACGATCTGCGTTTCATCCTGCCCGGTGACGTCCGCCGTTTCAGCGCGACCATATCCCAGACGGCCGATGCGACTGGCAAAACCTATACCCTCATCTTGCGCCGTCAGGAACATTTGATTCGCTCTGTCAACCGGGTGTCTGGCAACCAGGCCACCTATACCTTTGACTCCATTTACGCCGCAGACCCACAAATGACGCAGGTCATCGACAGAGCCCGGCAATACGCCCGTTATGATGGCAGCGTCCTTATCGAAGGTGAAAGTGGTACTGGCAAAGAGCTCTTCGCCCAAGCCATTCATGCAGGCAGCGTCCGAGCTGATGGCCCCTTTGTCGCCGTCAATTGCGCTTCCCTTCCGCGCGATCTCATCGAAAGTGAGTTATTCGGTTATGAAAAGGGAGCCTTCACCAGCGCATTACGCGAAGGGAATCCGGGGAAATTTGAATTAGCCAACCATGGGACCTTGTTCCTCGATGAAATCGGAGAAATGCCTATCGAGTTCCAGCCTAAATTGCTCCGCGCCGTAGAAACACGGTGCATCCGCCGTCTAGGCGGCAAAGAAATCAAAAAATTAGATGTCCGCATCATCGCCGCGACGAATCGCGATTTAGAAGCGGAAGTAGCCCGCGGTACCTTCCGGGGCGATTTGTATTACCGGCTCAATGTCTTACGCCTGGATATCCCGCCTTTACGTCGCCGCCCAGAAGATATCGCCTATTGCAGCCACTTATTTTTACAACGCTTCAACGAACGCTATCCGGAACGTCAACGGCAATGCGCAGCCGATGTCCTTCCCTTCTTGCAGCAATACGACTGGCCCGGCAATGTACGGGAATTACAGAACACTATCGAACGGGCCTTCTATTTGAGTACAGGTCCGGCCATAACGGTATCCGACCTGCATCTTCCGCAACGACCCGCCAGGACAGGCCGTGAAGATCTCCTGATAAATGAAAAGCAGCAATGCCTGAACTATCTCCAAGCAGCCAATGGCCGCGTCGAAGAAGCCGCTGCGGCTATGGGAGTCAGCCGGGCTACTTTTTATCGCCTCTGCCACCGCTACCAAATCAGTCCTAAACAGCTTCGTCGTCAGCGAAAACAATAGTCTTATTTATCTCAAAAATATCATTTTTCTCGATATTTTTGAGATTTTTTATATTTATCAAGCGATATTTCCATGATTTTCAGGACAAGAAAAATTTTTTTAAAGGACCCGAAAAGGGCATCTTACCTCAAAAATCGGAAAGCCTATTTCCCATTTCCATCAATCATGCTATATTTGGCCCGAAAATTTCATATATATCAGTGAGTGAAAAATTTTACGATTCACAAAGGAGGAATTGGCTACTATGGCTAACAAAATCACGTTGAACGAAACATCTTATTTTGGCAAGGGAGCTATCAATGAAATCATTACAGAAGTCAAAGCGCGAGGCTGCCAGCACGTCGTCGTCGTAACGGACAAGGATTTGATGAAATTCAAAGTGGCTACGAAAATCACCGACTTATTGGATGCTGCTAACATCCCCTACACCGTCTATGATCACATCAAACCGAACCCGACGATCCAAAACGTCCAGGATGGCGTCGCCTTCTGCAAAGAAGCACAAGCCGATATCTTGATTGCCGTCGGTGGCGGTGCCGCTATGGATACATCGAAAGCCATTGCCATCATCTTGACGAATCCGGAATTCGCCGATGTCCGCAGCCTGGAAGGCGCTTCGCCGACAAAAAACAAGTGCCTCCCCATCATTGCCGTATCCACGACGAGCGGGACAGCTGCCGAAGTTACCATCAACTATGTCATTACAGACCCGGAAAAACATCGTAAATTCGTCTGCTGTGACCCCCATGATATCCCGGTCGTCGCAGTCATCGATCCGGATATGGTCGCTTCCATGCCCCGTAAACTCTGTGCTGCTACAGGCATGGATGCCTTAGTTCACGCCATTGAAGGGTATATTACGAAAAACGCCTGGGAAATGACTGATATGATGCATCTGAAAGCCATTGAAATCATCAGCAAATGGCTCCGCAAATCCGTCGACGGCGATTCGAAAGCCCGCGAAGAAATGGCACTGGGCCAATATATTGCCGGTATGGGCTTCTCCAATGTCGGCTTAGGCATTGACCACTCCATGGCTCATCCCCTCAGCGCCTTTTATGACATCCCCCACGGCGTCGCCTGCGCCATCTTACTGGCTCCCGTCCTGACCTTCAATGCCCCGGCAACGGGTGAACGCTATCGCGAAGTCGCCCGCGCCATGGGCGTTGCTAACGTCGATGCCATGAGCCAGGAAGAATATCGCCAGGCCGCTATCGACGCCTGCCAGAAACTGGCCGACGACGTCGGTATCCCTCGCAAGTTATCCGAATTGGGCGTCCAAGAAAAAGACATCGACTTTCTGGCCGATTCGGCCATGGCTGATGCCTGCACACCGGGCAATCCCCGTGATGTAGAAAAATCGCAGATCGTCGACCTCTATCATTCCATCCTCTAAAAATCAAAGATAGAAAAAAGCCCTCCTCGTCGCCCACAACGAGAAGGGCTTTTTTTCATCGCAAGACGGACGGCGCACCATCATTTCAAATCCGTGGCACTAAAAGACACATCCAGCAAGTTCCCCGGTTCCAACATCAAGCCCCCATTTTTATATAGTTTTCGCGCCAATTCCTCCGCCTCTTCCTGCGAATCCGCTTGAATCACAAAATCCTGGCTGACTCGTTCTTCGATGGTGACATTGAATTTTTTCATAGGTAACCACCTTACTATCAAATTTTCTTTATTAGTATGTTGTACATGAGACTAGCAATATCATGACTACGCTTATCAATCAAATCCTTTGTCCAATATTTTTCCTTTACTCTATACTGTTTTTCATTTTGATTAATCATCTTACATAATTTTGCATCTGGTCCGGTTTTGATTTCAGTCGTTTTTGGTTCAACAATAGTAGAAGTAAGGACAAAATTACTCATTTTATAATATACTTTTTTTCTTCAAAAACAGCATTTCCCATGGAAGAATTTGCATTACCTGCAATTAAATGTTTTAAGCCGCCCTATTCCCAACGGATGATACTACAGAAAATATTATACGAATTACCACTTCTGCTGTCCGTTTTAACAACTGCCTTGCGTTTTCTTATAGTCAACACCTTGCGAACAAAAAGCATACAGCCCGCAATTATATCAAAATAGTCTATGCCGCATAATTTTTATCGCCTGTATGCGATATCGTAGGGGACGTCCTGCAAAGGCGTCCCGCCGTGAATCCTATGTACGGACAAAATTTATGACAAATGGCATATGGTCGTAATCAAATCCTGAATCTGTCGCGGCGAAGTCGCATCTGAGTCCGAGGCGACCGGCTGCCTGTGAAATCTCCATCACTCCCAATCGTCGTATTGACTATCGTCATACTGGCTATCGTCGTACTGGTTATCGTCGTACTGGCTGTCGTCATCGGGGTTATCCCAATTCCCGTCGTAATCGCGTTCGGCCCGTTCTTGTTCTTTGTTCCGTTCGTGGAGTTCGTGCAGGATAAGGCCTGTGCCGACGGCTGACAGGAAGGCCGCATCGTCGGCATCGAGTCGATGTTTCGTCTTTACGGGTTCCTGGGCCGACTGGATTTTTTCTTTTTCAGCTGCCGCTGTCTTTTCCCGTTCTTTTTGTTCGGCCTGTTTCTGGCCGCTCCGCCGCAGGCCACAGATGATGACAAAGGTCGTCAGGGTCGCCGCGATGACGGCTTTCAAGGGGTCCGTGACGCCGAGCCACATATAGAGTTTGGCAGTGCCTGTGAGCAGTAAAAATAAGAAGATGACCAATCGAGCTGGCATAGCCCTCACCTCGTATTGTAAAAAACATAGTTCCTATGCTTTTATTATATCATGACTCGCCCATTCTGAAACGTTTAACAAATCCCATCCCCATTACAAGCCTGTCTTTTTATGGTAAAATGGGGACAACGTCACAATATTTTATCACCAAGGGGGATTTCGATTTATGCTCAATCAAGTTTCTGTATTCGCTGAAAACACGAAGGGCGCCTTGCGCAAGATGACGTCGGTCTTAGCCGATGCCAATATCAATATCTACACCATGCTGGCCAATGACAGCGCAGAATTCGGCATCATCCGCCTCATCGTCACCAATCCGGAACTGGCTGTCTCGAAATTGCAGGAAGCCGGCTACCAATGTCATATGGACAAAGTCGTCGCCGTCGAAATGGGTGATACGCCGGGCTGTCTGGACAAAATCCTCGACAGCCTCCGCCAGGCCAATATTTCCATTGACTACTTGTATATTTCCTATAACCGCCAGGCCGGCACACCGGTCGCCATCTTCAAGACCCGCGAAATGGAAACGGAAACGTTCCTGCGCGGTAAAGGATATGTATTGTTGGATACGTTTTAAAAAAAAGAGCTGTCGCATGTGCGACAGCTCTTTTTTTAGTGGCTAGTGGCTAGTGGCTAGTGGCTAGTGGCTAGTGGCTAGTGGCTAG
>ERZ773158.85-NODE-85-length-116361-cov-45.851590_pt1 | contig 116361 bp, 101 predicted proteins | sample MGYA00511918_ERZ773158 | MGnify/ENA primary metagenome ERZ773158 (study PRJEB29015, sample SAMEA2737876) | human gut metagenome | biome: human gut; feature: human-associated habitat; material: faeces | place: China | collected 2012 ...
AAGAAGGATTCTGAAATAGCTGAATTGAAATCATCCATAGAAGCTTTGAAACAAAGCAATTCACAACTGGTAGAAGAAACAAATAAGAAGATCTCTGAATTAGAAGTCTTAAATAATGAGAAGGCCGGACTTGAAGCTGACTTAGCTTCTTTCAAGGCTGAGTTTAACAACAATAATTCTTCTAATGCTGCTTTGATAGAAAAGAAGGATTCTGAAATAGCTGAATTGAAATCATCCATAGAAGCTTTGAAACAAAACAATTCACAACTGGTAGAAGATACAAATAAGAAAATCTCTGAATTAGAAGAATCATTGAATCGTTTGAATGAAGAACGCAATACATCGAATTCAACGATTGAGGAGTCTTCAAATCAAATCAATCAATTGAATGAAAAGCTTTCATCTTTGAATGAAATCAATTACGAATTGACTTCTTCAAATGAAAAACTTAAAAATGAATTGGTAGATAAAGATAATGAATATAATGAATTGAACGGCAAGATTTCTTCATATGAAGACCAGATTAATTCAGCAGCAAATGAAATTAAAATTCTTTCTGATGCAAAGGATGAATTGAATAAATCCATTGTTGAAAAAGATAAGAATATTGCAGAATTGCTTAATAAGAACAAGGATTCTGAAACTGAAATCGCAAGGCTAAATTCGATTGTAGGTGAGAAGTCGGACTCCTTAGAGAAGGCAAGCTCTACTCTTGATAGTAAAGTAAATGAGATATCTAAATTAAATGATAAATTAAATGAAAAAGATGAAGAAATTCGTTCTTTGAATGAAAAGTTAGCAAATGTTTCTTCTTCGGCGAACGATTCCACTATCGATTCATTGAAAGAAGAGATAGAAAACTTAAAGAAAGAAAAAGATGAACTTTGTTCTTCGTTGGCTGAGTTATCCCAAAAGGAAAAAGCTTCCGAATATGAAGTTCAAAGATTAAATGAAGAATTAAAAGTTAAAGAGCCAAAAGATGAGAGTGAAGATGTTGACACTGATAAACTATCACAGGATTTGTTGTCTTCCTTAAATCTAGGCGATGATAACAATTAATTGGAGGAATAGATATGGAAAACTTGGATAATGAAAAGATTTTGACTGAAGCAAAAGATGAGGCTTCATCGTGCAAAGATATGCCTTCATTGATGAATTCAAAGGCAAAATATCTTGGAAAGAAAGGACCTTTGACCAGTCTTTTTGCTCAAATGAAGAATATTCCTAATGAGGAAAAGAAAGCTTTTGGTCAAAGAATTAATGAGATCAAGGAAAAATTAGCATTTATTTTCGATGAGCAAAAAAAGTTGATTGAAGAGAGAAAACTAAATGAAAGACTAGAAAAGGAAACTATCGATGTCACCCTTCCAGGTCATTCTTATGGTAAAGGAAGTGAGCATCCTTTTGAAAAAGTAGTGAAGAAGATTGAGGATTTCTTCGTCGGATATGGATATGAGGTAAAGGATGGACCTGAAGTAGAGACTGATTATTTCAATTTCGAATGCCTGAACATTCCAAAAGATCATCCTGCCAGAGATATGCAAGATTCATTCTTTATATCCGAAGGAATGCTGTTGAGGTCCCATACTTCACCTGTTCAAGCTAGAGTTATGCAGGCTAAAGATTTAAAACTTCCGTTGAAAGTTATTTGTCCTGGTAAAGTATATCGTAGAGATAACGATGCTACTCATTCTCATGAATTTGGTCAAGTAGAGGGATTGGTCATCGGTGAAGATGTCAATCTTGGAAACCTCGAAAAAACTTTGACCGATCTTCTTCAGTATCTATTCGGTCCCAAAGTCACTGCTAGATTCCGTCCTTCATTCTTCCCATTTACTGAGCCTAGTGTTGAAGTTGATTTGTCATGCTTTGAATGCCATGGAAAAGGTTGTGGCTTATGCAAAGGTTCGGGTTGGATTGAAATATTAGGTGCAGGTATGGTCAATCCGGATGTGTTCAGATTAAATGGAATAGATCCTGACAAATATCAAGGCTTTGCATTCGGAGTAGGAATTGAACGTGTTGCAATGCTTTTATATGGAATCGACGATATACATAGGTTCTATACTGATGATGTCGATTTCTTAAAGCAGTTTTCTAAGGAGGATTAATTTATGTTGGTCTCATATAATTTGCTTTCTCAATTAGTCGATTTATCTTCTTGGACTAGTGAAAAATTAGTTGAAAGATTGACATTTGCCGGATTTGAAGTGGAAGAAGTTCGTCAAATGACTCAAGCTTCCAAATTGGTTGTAGGTAAAATCATCGAATGTCAAAAGCATCCTGAAAGTGATCACCTTCATCTTTTAAAAGTTGATTGTGGTGGTGCTATAGGTGTTTTGGATATAGTTTGTGGAGCCCCAAATGCAAGAGAAGGAATTAAAGTCATCGTCGCTTTACCAGGATGTGAACTTCCAAGTTTAGGGATGACTATCAAGGCTGGTGTCATAAGAAATTATCCTTCCAATGGAATGTGCTGCTCATTAGTTGAACTCGGTGTTCCCGCAAATCTTCTTTCTTCTAAAGAAACTGATGGAATTCATGAATTGGATGATAGCTTCAAGATTGGTGATACTGAGATTTTGGAACACTTGGGTCTTAAAGATACCTTGCTCGATGTCAATGTTTTGCCAAATAGACCCGACGCCCTTTCTTTGATCGGCTTTGCAAGGGAAGTCAGTGCTTTGACTGGGGAGAAGTACTTAGGTGTCGATGAATTTGATATTTCTTCTTTAAAAAGAGAAAATCTAGCCTTGACTTCATCTGATTTTGCTAAGAAATTCTCCTTAGCTAAAGTTCATTTGAAAGGCTTCGACAAAATAATTGCACAAAAGATTGCTCATAATTTACTTCTATCTGGTTATGGAAGCGTAGATCCTTTGGTAGATGTTGGAAATTATGCAATGGTTTTGACTGGTCAGCCTTTCCATATTTATGACAGCTCTAAAATTTCTTCATATCCATTGGAAATCAGAGATGATCATGAAGGTCAGTTCCTCGCTTTGAATGATAAAACATACGATTTAAAGAAAGGTGATTTGGTAATCACATCTTCAGGTAAACCTTTATGTTTGGGTGGAATTATGGGCGGAAAGGATGTAATGGTGGATGAGAATACAAATGATGTTTTGATTGAAGCTGCTTCATTCTATCATGCAAATATACGTCACACCTGTGCAAGACTTGGACTGTCTTCACCTTCTTCTCTTTTGTTTGCCAAAGGAGTTAATCCTTTGATGAGTGATGAATCATTGTCTGTCATGCTCGACTTGTTATTAAAAGTCTTCCCAGAATCTACCGTCGAATCTTTCTCTACTTCAACTAAAGGTGAGTTATCTTTACCTGCACCAATCGATTATTCTTTGGAAAAGACAAACCATAGACTTGGAACTGATTATACTCAAGAGGAAGTCGATCATGTATTGACTTCATTCTCCATTTCTAAAGATAAAGATGGCAAGTTGATTTCACCCTTGTGGCGTGTGGATTTAAAACAACAAGCTGATATTGATGAGGAAGTATTTAGATTTTATTCAGCTGATAGAGTTTCACTCTCATTGAAAGGAATGCCTTTAACCCAAGGCAGGCTTTCCTATGAACAAGAAAGTGAATGGAATATTAGAAACTTGCTGATTTCTAATGGATTATATGGAGTTATGACTTTTACTTTGGTAAGTCAGGAACAAGCAAATCAAATTCGTGTCTTTGAAAATACTCCATGTTATAAGATTTCAAATCCTCTTACTAACGATCACGAATATGTCAGAGTGGATTTGCTTCCTTCGTTACTTGAAACTGTTCAATATAATCTTTCCCATAAAAAGAGCGATTTCGGATTCTTTGAAATTTCTTCAATCGATTCACCTATAGGTCATAGAAGATTGTTAGGAATTGTTTTGCATGGAAATAAACAAGATCAGGAAGGATTTGGAGCTAGACCTTATGATTTCTACGATTTGAGCGGAATCATAGAAGCTATATTTGTAAATCTTGGAATTCAAAAGAATAGATATAGTATTGTAAAGAGCAAGAATTCTAGTTTCCATCCTGGAAAGAGTGCCGACATCATGGTCGGTAAATGCTTGCTTGGAACTTTCGGAGCTTTGAACCCTGGAAAGTTCGATGAAGAATATTTGGTAGGTGAATTGGATTTAGGTGTTTTGTTTGGAATTAAGACTGGTCGTACAAAGTTCCTTCCTTATGGAATTCATCCTACAGTTTTTAGAGATTTGTCCTTTATTCTTCATGGTGAGGTTTCTTACCACGATATCGAATTGTTAGCTAAAAAAGCAGGTAAGAGCTTATTGAAGAGTGTAACTCTCTTCGATCACTATGAAGGTGATTTGAAGAAATCCATTGGAATAACCTTGGCCTTGGAGGGTGATCACACCTTGAAGGACAATGAAATTAATGCTGTTGTCAATGATGTCGTCAATGCTTTGATTTCAAAACTTCCTATGGAATTGGCCGCTTAGGAGAATTATTAATGAATAATAAAGAAAAAAATGTGATCAGACATAAATTGTCTGATGGATTATATATCGATCCTAGATTGTTGAGAACAGGTGATAATGAGACGGAATACTTCCCATTTAAGCCTACCGAAGAAGAATGTTCTCCCCGCCCTAGCGTCAGAGGATTTGGAGAAAACGGTTGCTTAGAAGTTGTAGCTATGGTAAAGCCAATGGCTGATTTCCTGTTGGTCGAGATTACTATGAAAGGTGAAGTTACTTTATTGGACGATCACGATTTTACTTTGAAGAATTATCCAATCGATGAAAATTGTGAATTGTCTTTATCTAGTGATCCAGAAATGGCTGATATCTTGCCTGATTCAGATGGAAGATACGATTTGAAGCCTACTCTTTTGGCTTTGTTCTATGATGCCATTCCTCCTGTCTATTCCACTGTTCCTTTGACTAAAGTCGAGGGAGATGGATATGTCGTTTATAGTGAGGATGAATTTGAGAAAGACTATAAAAATTTAACTGAGAATAAACAAGATAACCCATTCAAAAACTTGAAATGATGTCTTCCCATTTTTACCCACTAAAAAGGGAAAAACAATCAAATTAAATTTATAGCGAGGAAACACCTCGCTTTTTTTTATTTATTTTTTAAAATTTTCCCACTAGTCACCCACTATTAAAAACAAGTAAAAAACCTAATATATTAAGCTTTTTAGCGCTTTAGCCTTTAAAAGTCAATGCAAAAAAGGAAGAGAAATAAACAATGTGTGAAAAAGTGTTCAAAAATGGTAGAATTAGGGCACGTGGGGAGGTGGATTGGCGATGTTCCTAGGATTGTCGGTTCATAACTTAGACGATAAAGGCCGCATTACTTTGCCTAATAAAGACAGAGGTGCTTTTACTGACTCTATCGTTTTTGCTACAATCGGCTTTGATGGAAACATCGAACTTTATCCACAAGATGCTTACATGAAGATGGCTGAACAATATGAACAACTCAGCGACTTCGATGCCAACAACCGTCAGTTGAAACGTATCTTCTTCTCTCAGTCAAATCAAATTGAGATTGATTCCCACGGTAGAATTCAGTTATCAAAGCCATTGTTAAACAAAGCTGGAATCTCTAAAAGTGTCACATTTGTTGGAAGAATGACTCACATTGAATTATGGGATACAGATAGGTTCAATGAACTTGAGAAGAAAGGGGAGGATGATTACTCATGTCTAGCTCAGAACGCTCTAAAACAAGTGCCTTCGAACAAGTGACCGAGTATAACATTCATATCCCAGTACTTTTGACGGAAGTATTGTCGTTTGTCAGGACTGATATTCCAAATATGGTCATTGTAGATATGACTATAGGTAGAGCAGGACATTCTTCAAATATTTTGGAGGTTGTAGATAATACAGCTTCTTTATATGGATTTGATAGAGATCCTGCTGCTCTATCATATTCGGAGCAAAAGTTGTCTCACTACAGCCAGTCTCACAAGTTGTTTCATTCGAAATTCTCCCAAGCAATTCCTACTTTGAAAGAATATGGATTGCGTGGTGCTGATTTCATTCTTATGGATATCGGTGTATCATCACCTCAATTCGATGATCCTGAAAGAGGGTTCTCTTATCGATATGATGCACCTCTCGATATGAGAATGGACAACACACAAAAGTTGACAGCTAGAGAAGTAGTTAATACTTATTCGGCTGATGAATTGAAGAGAATACTCTTCGAATATGGTGGAGAGAAGTTCGCTGGTCCGATAGCAAGAAAAATAGTTGAAGAAAGAGCTAAGAAATCAATCGAGACAACATTTGAATTGGTCGATGTCATTAAAAAAGCTCTTCCTGAAAGAATTCTTAGAAAGAAAGGACATCCAGCGAAACAAACTTTCATGGCTCTACGTTATGAAGTGAATGACGAAAAGAATGAATTAATCAATGGATTGAGCCAAGCTGTAGAATTCCTAAATCCAATGGGTAGAGTTGCAATTATTACCTTCAACAGTGAAGAAGATGAAATTGCTAAGAACATCTTTATGAAATATGCACCTAAGAAGACATTTAATCGTTTCTTGCCTATTCCAACAGAAGATGAAAAATGCCCATACGAGATTCTTACAAAGAAACCTATTCTTCCTGACAAAGATGAACTTGAATTCAATCCTAGAAGTGAAAGTGCCAAGATGAGAGTAATAGAAAGGAGGTACTGATTATGGTTAAAAAGAATCGTATTGAAAAGACTTATAAAAAGAAAAATAGCAAAAAAGTTAAAAAAATCATAGCTTTAGTATCACTTTTCGTAGTGCCTGCGGCTGTTATTGCAGGAATAGTTGCTGCTTGCCTTACTATTAATCATTCTGACACCGTATCTGGTGCTAAGATCGTCAACGCACCAAACCCTGTCAATGATCAAGACGATGACACCATCTTGATCTTTAGATAGTTAAATTGTTAATTAATTCCTACAAGTTTCAGAATATTCCTTTACAAAGAACGGCTTAAAGCCGTTTTTTTATATGTATAAAAAAAGGATGAGCACTGCCCACCCTTTATAAAATATAATTTACTTAATTTATTTGTTTTCTTCGATTGGAAGAGGTTTGATCAAATGGTTTTCACAATCATTTCTCAAGATATCGAAGAACTCATCGATAGAGACTGTCTTGGTCAAAGATGAACCACGAACACGGTAAGTGACTTGGTTATTTGCGACTTCGTTCTTTCCTATGACTACAGAATAAGGAATCTTCTTTGTTTGTGTTTCGCGGATTCTGTAACCAATAGATTCGTCTCTATCGTCGATTTCGCTTCTATAACCTAAATCAATCATCTTATTTCTTAATTTATTAGCTAAGTCGACTTGAGCTTGATCTTGACCAAAGACTGGCAGCAACTCTACTTGAACAGGTGCAAACCAAGTTGGGAAGTTTCCTTTGAAATGCTCGGTTATGACACCGATGAAACGATCGAATGTTCCAAGAACGGCTCTATGTATCATTACAGGTGTTTGGTGATTTCCGTTCTTGTCGACATAATAGCAGCCGAATCTTCCAGGTAATTGCATATCCAATTGGATTGTTCCACATTGCCATTGACGACGCATTGAATCTAAGACTTTGAAATCGAGCTTAGGTCCATAGAAAGCACCATCACCAGGATTTACATCATAAGGGATGTGATTGTCATCCATGACCTTTCTTAATTGTGCTTCTGCAGTTTGCCATTGTTCGACAGTTCCTATGTGGTCATCAGGCATTGTCGACAATTCAATAGAATAAGGAAGACCGAAAGTGGTGTAGACTTCCTTGTAGATTGAAAGCAAATCGTTTACTTCGTCCTCGAGTTGATCAAGGGTTAAGAAGATGTGTGAATCATCCTGTGTGAAGCAACGAACACGAAGCAAACCGTTCAATGAACCAGATGCTTCAGCACGATGATCCAAACCATATTCACCGATACGCACAGGCAAATCACGATAAGAGTGGACTGAATTGTTATAGACTTGAATTGCACCAGGGCAGTTCATAGGTTTAACGGCATAATCCTGTCCTTCGATGGAGGTTGTAAACATATTTTCTTTGTAATGATCCCAGTGACCTGATATTTCCCAAAGCTTTCTCGATAAGACTTGCGGGGTTTGGACCATTTGATAGTTGTGCTTTCTTAAGATCTTAAGTAGCCAATCCTCCAAAGCACGTTTCATAGCCCAACCATTGTTGAGCCAGAAAGGCATACCAGGTCCATATTCAGAAAGAAGGAAGAGTCCCATTTCCTTACCAATCTTTCTATGATCGGATTCAGCTCTTTCTTTTCTAATCTTGATGTAATCTTCGAGTTCTTTAGAAGAGAAGAAACAGCAACCATAGATTCTTGTCAACTGTTCGTTGTTCTTATCACCTTTCCAATAGCATCCGGCTAAGGACAACAACTTGAAATTCTTTATAAATGAAGTATTTGGCATATGAGGACCACGACAAAGATCTGTGAAATCGCCTTGGCTATAAATTGAGACGCAGTGATCTCTATCTTCAACTTCATCGATATGTATAGTCTTGAACTTCTGGTCCTTGAAGATTACTTCTGCTTCTTCAGGCGAGATTTCTCTTCTTACGATAGGCAAAGCTTCCTTAGCAATTTTATGCATCTCAGCTTCGATTGCGGGGAAATCCTTCTCAGTGATGGGCTTAGGTGATTTGACATCATAATAAAATCCTTCAGGAAGAGCAGGACCGTATCCGAATTGAGTTCCAGGATAAAGATGGCTTAAAGCTTGAGCCATCAAATGTGCACAAGAATGATTTAACACTTCAAAAGCTTCTGCGTCTTTCTCAGTTATAATCTTAAAATGACAATCCTTGCTTAAAGGTTTAGATTTATCATAAAGGTTGTCATCAACCTTAGCACATATAATCTTTTTTCCTAATGAAGGTGCTAATTCAGTAGCAATCTCCAAAGGTGTCATTCCATCTTTAAATTCCTTAACGCTTCCGTCAGGTAAAGTTAATTTCATAAAAAAAGTATCTCCTTTTAAATGCTTAAATATTATAAACACTTTTATATGAAATGGCAGTTTTATATAGCTTTTTGTAATTAAACAAAGCGTTTTTAATATGGAAAATAAAAACACCTCTGCTCAGCAGAGGTGTTCATTTGGATTATACTTAGTCTTTTATAGAGAAGCCGACAGTAGCTGCACCAACTAATCCAGAATCTTGATCGAACTTTGCCAAGACGAAACGGATAGGTTTCAAAGGATAGTTTGCTGCAAATGCTGATGCGACATGGAAGAGGTCATCCATGAATACGTCGCTTGATTTCATAACTCCACCAGCCAAGACAATCTTATCGAGATTGAACTCGAGCTGAAGATTAGCAATCAACAATCCCAATCCTTTGTACCAATCTTCATAGGTCTTCTTGATCTTGGGCTCCAAAGGAGTGTTATTACGCTTGGATTCTCTGACAGCGTTGAATACATCGGCTGCCTTCATATTTTCTAAACCATTATATGCGGCAAGTCTTGCTAAACCATTTCCGGAAAGATATTGTTCCTGCTCCACGAGCTTTCCTTCAAATTCACGTACACAATGTCCAATCTCAAGAGTTGTGTTGATCAACTGCTTTTGATAGACATATCCACCACCAATTCCAGAAGAAACAGTGATGTAGTATGAATCGTTTACATCGCTAGCGGAACCGAAAATTGCTTCGGAAAGTGCTGCACAATTTGCATCATTTGCACAGAGAACCTTTACACCAGGATAATCTCTTTCTAACCAATCGGCTAATTCGAAATGTTCGATATGAAGATTAGGAAGTTTTGTTGCTGTACGACCATTCTCAACCAATCCACACAACGAGACACCGATATGGGTGAACTGGATTGTAGGATTACGATGGATAATTTGGTCGATCATCGTGGTAATTTCGTGATAGAGAACGGTAGGATTGTCCTTAGCCGAACTATCTCTAACAACATCAACCACAAAAGGCATTCCCTTCTCGTCAATCTTTACAAGACCGACACGAAGGTTGGTAGCACCCAAATCAATGGCCAAAGTTACCGATGGCTTTATCATCTCGTTGCTCATAGACTAAACTACTTCTCCAAAGTGACAATCTTCATGAAGTTAGTATCTTTGCTGTTTACAGGATCAGAGCCAGTGACAATAATGTTGCTTCCAGCAGGAATTCCATAACGCTTAGCAAGAGCGACAGCTTCAGCTTCCATTTCCTTCAAGGATGAAGGAACCTTCTCGACCAATGCAGGATAGACACCCCAGTAGAGGATTGAATCATAAGCTGCATCATGATTAGAAGTCTCAAAGATAACAGGGCAGACAGGACGGCAATGTGAAAGTCTCTTTGCTGATTCAAGATACTTTGAGAAGCAAACGATAAGTTTGCTTTCGGTTAAGTAAGCAGCGTTGACTACAGCATTTGCCATAGCATCGGCTTCTTGGCGACGAGACATTGCAAATCCTTCTTTGGCCAACTTCTCATAGTCGAGCTCTTTTTCCATACGAGCACAAATCTTGGCTTGCATGGTGACAGATTCCAAAGGATAATCTCCGTTTGCGGATTCTCCAGAAAGCATGACTGCGTCAGCTCCGGACAAAACAGCATTAGCGACATCGGAAACCTCAGCTCTTGTAGGGAAGGGTGAGTGCATCATTGAATCGAGCATTTGTGTTGCGACGACGATAGGCTTACCAAGTTTTCTAGCATCTTTGATCATACGCATTTGTACGACAGGTACATCCTCGGCAGGAATTTGAACACCCATATCACCACGGGCGACCATCAATCCATCAGAATACTTGATTACATCATCGATGTTTCTGATAGCTTCAGTATTCTCGACCTTAGAAATAATCTTGATTTGCTTTCCACCATTTTCGTTGAAAATCTTGCGGATATCATCGATATCTTGCTTATCACGAACGAATGAAGCAGAGCAGTAGTTGACGTGTTGCTCACATCCAAAGATCAAGTCCTTTCTATCTTGTTCGGAGACATAAGGCATTGACAAATGAGTGTCAGGACAGTTAACTCCACGCTCATCCTTTATATCATCATTTGTGGTAGCTTCGCAGTAAATCACACCTTTGGACTCATCCTTACCAGTGACGACCATATCGAGCTTTCCATCATCCATACGGACGTGGTGGCCGTTGTTGACGTCGTGAATAAGTCCTGTGTAGGTGATTCCCATCAAGATGGTTCCATCATCTTGCTTTCCACCGAGCTTATCATTTCCGTTAGCATCTTCACATCCCATCTCGAGAACGATTTTGTCGCCCTTCTTGACAACGACATGTTTTCCAACGAAACGTCCAGTACGAATTTCTGGTCCCTTAGTGTCGAGATCAACACCGATGAGTTGGTTTTCTTCTTTCTCAATTTGTTGAGCAATGACAATCTTATTACGTTGTTCCTCATGATCTCCGTGAGAGAAGTTAAGACGGATAACGTTCATACCAGCTTCAAACAAAGCTTTCATCATGTCATGATTGTCGCTAGACGGACCAATCGTGGCAAAAATCTTAGTCTTCTTTTCGATCTTCTGCATGGTTACCTAATGTTCCTTTCAGCATCCAATAATTCGGGATGCAACTTGCGTTGTGAATTGAGCACTTCGACAAATGAATGTGTAGTTACTTTGTTGTCTTCAATGCCCACAGCTAATCCGCTTGATCCTTCTAAGAGGAGGGTTGCTGCCTTTTCGCCCAATAGCGTTCCCAGTACACGATCATAGGCGGAAGGGAAGCCCCCACGTTGGATATGTCCAAGCACCTCATAGCGGGACTCGATGCCAGTAGCTTTCTCGGATAGGGTCGCAAGTTTTGCCACATCCAATACATTTTCCTGACAAACGATAAGGAGTTGACGCTTGCCACGTCTTTCCTTTACTTCTCGAATCTGCTCGACACACGTATCGTAATCGACAAAGTTGTCCTTTGTAATAACGCAATCTGCGCCTGAAGCCAATCCAGCGTAAGAGGCAAGTTCCCCACAGTGTCGGCCCATAACTTCAACAACGAATATACGATGGTGGGACGACATGGTATCCCTGATTCTTCCTAAAGCTTCGACTATTGTGTCTAATGCCGTGGAAAAACCTAGAGTGAAATCGGTCAAAGGAATATCGTTGTCAATTGTTCCCGGTACACCGATCACATTGGTAGAAAGTTCACTTAAGGCTTTCAAACCGTGATATGTTCCATCTCCACCTATACCAATTACTCCTATAGCATTTTCTTTTTTGAGGTGTGCCCAGGCTTTTAGTCTTGTTGTTTCCTCTAAGAATGCAGGATAGCGAGCAGTGCCTATGAAAGTACCACCGCGATCAATGACCCCGGATACACTTTCATAGTCAAGCGGTATAAAGTCACCCTCGGAAAGACCTCTAAATCCGTCTAGTGCTGCAAGGACATCAACACCTTGATTTATGGCTTTTCTAGTGATTGCACGAACGCACGCGTTCATACCGGGTGCATCACCGCCAGAAGTCAACACAACCAATCTTTTCTTTGTTTGTTCCATATCCATACCTCTGGCACATATAAATATATCAAAAAAAAAGGAATATGGATTAACATAATGAAAGGGTTAGCATAGATACCTTCTATGTTTTCCTAAATTTAATGGGATTGTGTTTTTCTTGGTACATTTGAAGTTGTTCTTTACTTTGTTTTCCAAATATTGCTTACAAGGTATAAAATATAAGTATGAGGTAAGAATATGAGTGAAGTGACAAATAATTGTGAAATTACAGTTAGCGTTAATTTTTCTATGTCCATAGGGGATTATAAGGTTCTTTATCTTTGCTATCTTCCTATGATTGGATCTGACGGAATGACATTATATGAATATTTGCTCACTATAGGCTCTTTGTCTCAACCATTTTGTTTTGGCGAAGATATTTTCTCTTTTACCGGAATGAATAGTTCTTCTTTGAATGTAGCGAGGAAAAGACTTGAAGGCATCGGACTTCTCTCCACATTTCATAAAGGAAATGAAGATGATGCTAATGAAGCTTTTTTCTTCAAAGTCGTGCCACCTTTATCCGCTAAGAAATTTTTCAATGATTCAATTCTGACATCACTTTTGACTAGTTATATCGGGTATAAAAGATTTGAAAATGTAAAAAATATTTTCATAAAAGGAGAAAAAGTATCCAAAGATTTTAAAGAAGAGACGGCTAAGCTAGGGAATGTCTTTGATTTGGCAGGTTTGTCCTTCGAGCAAAATGAAGAAGATACTGGTAAAATAGAGGATAAACGTGGAAAGACTACGATAGATTCTTTCGATGAAGATGCATTTAAAAAAGAACTTGCTAAGAATGGTATTCCTTTTTCTTGCATTGAAAATGATTATTCAACAATAAAATCGACTATATATTTTTATGGGTTGTCAATTGAAGATACAGTTAAATTTATCGTTCAAGCAACTACCAGCGATAATGTATTCCTTAAGGACAAATTTGTAAGACTTTGCAAAGATAGGTCTAGTTTTTTGACTGATTCTTTCAATGATGAAACTTCATATCCTACATATTTTGGTAGTTCCAAAAATGCTGAAGTATTCAAACAACAAGATCAATATCCTACACCTACTTATGTTTGTGCAAGATTAAAGATGTCTAAGCTTCCTGATTCAATCTTGAGTGATTTACAAACTTTTCAAGATGATTTTAATTTTCCTAGAGGTGTGGTAAATAATATAATTGATTATTGTCTTCTAAAAAATAATAATCAACTACCAGCTTTAGCTTATCTTGAAAAAGTTGCTATGTCTGTTAAAGGAAGTAATCCTAAAGATGCATATGGATGTTCTATTATTTTGAAGGAACAAAATAAAAAGTTTAAAAAGAAACGTGAAAAGAAAATTGCTTATCAAACTGGTATGCTCGATAAAATAAATTCCTATGATAAACAAGAGCAAAATGATGTACCTGAAGAGGATGAAAAGCTCAATAAAGTTGTGACAGATAATTCCGAGAACGATAATGTCGAATTATCTAAGGAAGCAGAAGAATTTGCTAAGAAATTATTGGAGGATATGTAGTCATGGGAGAATGGGTTACTTTCAAAAATGCTGGCTTTGCGCAAGCTTCTATCAATGAAGACAATTTAAAAGAATATAAGAATGAAATTATTGAGAGACTTAACAAAAAATTGGATTGCAAAAGATATATTGAAAGACTATTAAAAGATAAGAACAATGATGTCTTTGATAAGTCCCTAACTGCCATCGATGTCTTTTTGGAATTTAGAGAGAAGCACGAAAACATCGATTCATTAGTCGGAAAAGATGGGAATGTTCCAATGTTGGAATATGATCCTTATTCGGAATGTTTGGTTCTTAAATATGTATATTCAAATGCTCAGAAAAAACATTTAAAAGCATTGTCTAACATTCTTTGCTCTGATAACAAAAGCAGAGAAAGAATTGTTTCCAATGGTGAGAAAATCTTTAAGGATATCTTCAGCACTCCCAAATATGCTCAACCCATTCCTTTTTTGAAAGATGCAAAAGATACATTAAATAAACTTTACCCATATCTAAATGGTAATAGTTGTGCAAAAGGTTTTCTTTATACATTTTCCAATGGAAATGGACAGTATCTTTTGGATTTTGTCTCTTACTTAGGTGCACGAGTCGACAAAAAAGTAGCTTGTTTATCATCAGGAGAGACATTTTCAAGAATTTCTTTAACTTTGGGAAAAGATGAAAGTGCAATGTCTTATTTAGAAATGGGTAAAAATGCTGACATTCTCTGCCTATATAATTTAGAAGCACTGCCTACTAATAAGAATTTTATCGAATCTGTATTCATTCCTTTTTTATCGATGAGAAAATCTCAAGGTAAAATTACTTTCGGTTGTATTAATGACAGTCTGGCGACATTTGTAGGTGGATTGTCACCACTTGTAAGCACGAAAAAACAAATAACAACATCCTTAAATTCTCTTATGGAAGAACATAAAACAAAAGAAGATCAGTTGTATTTTTAGATTTTTCCATAGTTTTCATTAAATCCTCCCACATATTTGTTGGAGGATTTTTTCTATGATGATGTTGCAAGAAGATGAAAAGAGTTGTTTTAAAGCGGTGGTTAGGGAAAGTTATAGATTCTGTTATTCCTTTAAGAGAAATGATTACTTAACTTTATCTGAGATGAAGAACAACTTGCTTTCAATGAGGAACGAATTAGCAAAACTAGGAGTTAAATCTAAAGGCGTAGTGATTGAAGATTTCGATAGTATTCCTGAAAAAACTGGTTTCATAGCTCAACTTACGAGGAACAAAATAAATCATTTTGTTTTTTTGAAGAAGAAAAAAGGTGACAAATGGTTGGTATATGATCCTGCCTATGGTTATTTATGGATGAGGGAAAATGAACTGAAGGAAGAGATGACTGGAAGAGGGTTATTAGTCTATCAGAATGATAATAAAGTGAAAATTAAGAAGAAGGCAAGGCCAGAAGTTTTGAATAAATCGACAACTTTATGCTTGGGATTGATGGCTTTTATAAGATGCGTTACAGGTGTATTGTTCCTTTATTCTTTTAATAATAATACCTACTGGATTTATTCGTTTGCTTCATTGGGCGTTTTCTTATTATCGGCATTATTTACTATGTGGGTTAATTCCAACGCATTAAAAACCTTTGTCTTGAACAAATCTATCCCATATCAAAATCTATGTTTTAATCAGACCGCTTTCGAAGACTCAGTCAAAGTTGTAAATGAAGAATTATCATATGAAAACGGAATATTAAACAAATTTACTTTTTTAGTTTTAGCTAGTGTAATGGCATTTAATATGAATTATTACATCGCTATTTATTTCGGTGTTGGAGTCCTGTTGTTCTTAGCTATGAGAATGATATTAAATCGTTTTATAGATTTAAAAAGAGGAAGGATTAGCTATGATGAAAACAAAATGAGATCCGATATTGTAAAAGAAGAGATGTTTCTTTCTGTTTGGAACAAATCAAATTTATGCCTTTTACTTTCATATCTACCTAACTTGTTATGCATAGTGTTAACCTGTGCTTTTTTGGCTTTGATTAGTTTTATGCAGAATAATTTCTCGCTAGACTATTTTTTATCAAATCTTGTTTTCCTTGTGGGAAGCATTCTTTATATCATTAGAATCGATGATGATTTTTCAAAAAAAGACAAAGTGAAGATGCTGATGTTTAAATGTGGGCCAAAATTTGATGAGATTCTCGAAAAGAAGAAGGAAAAATGGTATCATAATGGGGTAGGAAAAGAGACTAAAAATGAATCTTGAAAACACATTGGAATTCGATGATCAAACTGAAAAATGTATTGGTTTGGAAAAAATGTTTAAAGACTTGCTTAATCATATTGCCAAGTATCAAAAACTTGACAGTATTCTTGAGTCTTTAACAATAGTGAATGATGAGACTATTCACAAGTTAAATCTTGAATACAGAAATACGGACAGACCAACAGATGTCCTTTCTTTCTCCTTTGAAGAAGGAGAAGATGAAGAAGGATTGCCTTTTACCAACTTGGGCGAGGTTGTTATCTCGTTGGATACTGCAAGAAGACAAGCTTTAGAATTTAAGCATCCTGCTTGTCGTGAACTTGCATTCTTGTTTATTCATGGAACTCTTCATAATTTAGGCTATGATCACGCAAGAAGTCATGAGGATGCTGTTGTCATGTTCGCTTTGCAGAATGATATATTGAATTCCTTTGAGTTTGATTGGGAGAGTTGTGTATGGCCAAAAGATTAACAGATGATGAGGTTGAATTATTGAGATCCAAGGCTAAGGAAGCTTTTGGAAAATCCCAGTGTACTTATTCTAAATTCGCTGTGGGATGTGCAATTATGCTTAATGACAATAGGTGTATTTGTGGCTTTAATATTGAAAACAGTGCTTATTCAGTGACGATTTGTGCTGAAAGAGTTGCTATGGTCAGCGCTATTTCTCAATATGGCGTTACTTCAAAAGATATCAAGGCAATTGGAATTTACCTTGAGTCACCTATTGTCGGTTCTCCTTGTGGTGTATGTCGTCAATTCTTATATGAGAAATGCCCTAAGGATACACCTTTATTTATGTTTAATGGATGTGGGCCTGAAGTAGAGTCTACTTTGGAAGAATTATTGCCTTATGGGTTTGGAAAGGATAACTTGATATGAAAGCAGGATTTGTAGCTATATATGGAAAAGCTAATGCAGGAAAATCAACATTGCTAAATGATATATTAGGCTTTAAGTTGATGGCAGTATCGGAAAAGCCTCAAACGACTAGAGAGAATATTATTGGAATTTACAATGATGACGATAGTCAAATCGTTTTTATCGATACACCGGGTGTTTTTACTCCTCATAAAAAATTAGGCTCAGCTTTGCTTAGAGATAGCGAAACAGCAAAGCAAAGCGCCGATGTACTTCTTTTTGTTTTTGCTTGCCAAGAAGGCATAGATAAAGATATGGTAGAAAAGGTTAAAAATAGCGGTCTTCCAGTTATAGTTGCATATAACAAAATTGATTTGATTCGTGTCGATGAAGGTGAAGCTAAGCTCGTGAAGCTAAAAAAACTTTTACCTGATGCCACATATATTCATTGCTCTGCTTTGAAGAAATATGGAATTGATGATTTAGTCAAAGCTATTAAAGATCAATTACCTGAAGGCCTTCCTTTATATCCTAATGATATTGCTACAGATAGACCAAGAGAATTTGTTTTTGCTGAATTCATCCGTGAAAAATGCATGCGTCTTTTGAAAGATGAAGTTCCTCATTCCATATATGTCGAAATCAAGAATATCGACGAGGATGAGAAGAGTGTGATGATTACTGGAAAAATTTATGTTGAAAGAGAATCTGAGAAGGGCATTGTCATCGGAAAAGGTGGAAAGATGATCGCTCAAATATCTAAGTTTTCAGAAGATGCCATACATCAATATGTGAAAAAAGATGTTTTTGTTAAATTAACTGTTACTGTAGCTGAAGATTGGAGAAATGATACCAAGTTCCTTCAACAGCATAATTTGGATGGATCTGGTCAATAAAATATATGGAATTGAAGAAAGTTGTTCGTGGCTATTTGATTTCTTCTAAGCAAAGAGGTGAAAAAGGCTCTCTGTTGTTAATATTGACAAAAAATTCCTTGATTCAAGTTTTGGCGACTAACGGAAACAAAGTTGGCGGGAAAAATATTCCTGTTGGAAGTATAGTCGGTTCCCTTTGTGATTTTGACTCAGCTTATAAAGGCGAAAGTGAAACCGGTGTATTGATGTTAAGGAATATTAGCATCGTTTCAAATTTTGGCAATTTTGCCTCTGATCTTCCTACTTCATTGTTCTTTATGCTCGTATCAGAATCTATCGATGAGCTTCTCATCGATGATCAAGATGATGCACAAGGATTGTTCTTGGTTTATCAAAGAGCTTTGGAAATCTTAAAAGAAAAGAAATCTCCATTAGGAGCATTTTCCTTGTTTCTGTCTAAGTCATTTGAATTTCTTGGTTTTGAGCCTGAGACAGCAGGGTGTGTGAATTGTTCAAGGACTGATCACATAATATCTTTTTCTTTTGATGAAGGTGGGTTTTTATGCGAGGCTTGTTCTCAGGAGTTGTTATTGAATCCTTTGCCAAAAAAAGAACTTTTAACCTATAAGTATCTATTCCAAACCCCTCTTGAAGATTGCACCCCAGAAAAAATCGATACATCTATATTGATTTCAGTTTGTTCGTCTATGGTAAACTTCTTGAAAAATGATTATGGTGCTAGATTAGAAACATTTTCTCTTTTCATATCCTCGGTGAAATAAGTATTTGTAATAGGACCCTTTTTTAGTGCTCAATTATAATAAAAAGGGAGTATATTATTAAGGTTATCGGAGGCTTTTATGTCTAATTATTCTTTTGATGAAATCGTCAATCACTTGGTTGTAACTGGATTTTGTTATCCTGGAAGTGAAATTTATGGTGGATTAGCAAATTCATGGGATTTAGGACCTTTGGGTACTTTGATGAAGCAACATTTGGTCTCACTTTGGAGAGATCATTTCGTGAGAGAGTTAGGATTCAATGTCGAGATAGATCCTGCAATTATTATGAATCCAAAAGTTTGGGTTGCAACTGGACATGTCGCAACATTTAATGATCCTTTAACTGATTGCAAATATTGCAAATCTCGTTTCCGTGCCGATGATTTGATTAAGGCCCAGTATCCTGGAGTCGATGTAGATGGTATGACTCAAGATGACATGGAACAATATATTGCTGACAAGAAATTGGCTTGCCCCAAATGTGGAAAAAATGATTTCACTTCTATTAGGCAGTTTACTTTGATGTTTAAGACAAACATTGGAGCTACACAAGATTCATCTTCTGTTGTTTATTTAAGACCTGAGACTGCTCAGGGTATATTTGTTAACTTTAAGAAAGTTCAACGTTCACAAAGATTAAAGCTTCCTTTTGGAATTTGCGATATAGGTAAATCCTTTAGAAACGAAATCACTCCTGGTAATTTTGTCTTCCGTACAAGAGAATTTGAACAGATGGAAATCGAATTTTTCTTTAAACCAGGTGAAGATGAAAAGTGGTTTGAGTTCTATAAGTCCAATTGTAAATCATTTGTAGAAAGAATGGGATTGAAGGACGAAAATGTTAGATTCCGTGATCATGAGAAAGCTGAATTGGCCTTCTATTCGTCTGCCACTACTGATATTGAATACAAATTCCCTTGGGGATTTGGTGAATTGATGGGTATCGCTTGCCGTGGTGATTATGATTTGGGAAGACATCAAGAATTTAGCGGACAAGATTTGACTTATCTCGACCCTGATACTCATGAAAAGTATTTGCCTCATGTCGTTGAGCCTTCCTTTGGATTGCAACGTTTAATGCTTGCTCTTTGGTGTGATTCATATGACGTTGAACAATTGGAAAAAGACTCTAGAACAGTGATGCACCTCAAACCTAGATTAGCACCTTATACATTCGCTGTCTTGCCTTTATCCAACAAGCTAGTTGAAAATGCACGTAATGAAGTATTCAATAAATTGCACTGTGATTATGATTGTGTTTTTGATACCACAGGATCGATAGGTAAACGTTACAGAAGACAAGATGAAATTGGTACTCCACTTTGCTTTACATATGATTTCCAATCTTTGGAAGATCATTCAGTCACTGTTAGAGACCGCGATTCTATGAAGCAAGAAAGAATTGCTATTTCTGATATCAAGGCTTATTTGGAAAAATATTTGGAAGAAAACGATTAATAATTTTTGAAGTCTAGAAAGGAGCCAAATGAATAATAAAGACCTCTACGACTTAGTAAAGCAGAAGTCTAGTATTGTTAAGACTGTTTCTAGCTTTATTGATGTTCAAAAGAAAGGAAACTCTATTGTTGCAGTTTGTCCTTTCCACAATGATACGCATCCTTCAATGTCTGTTAATGCTACATTGAATATTTTTAAGTGCTTCGTATGTGGCGCTGGCGGTAATCCTATTGGATTTGTTCAAAAATATATTGGGTTGAGTCGTTCTATATCTTTGGAAGAAGCGATAAAAAGAACAGCTGAAATAAATGGAATTATTCTTCCTAAGAATTCGTTAACTTCTTTGGAGGAAGTAGAAAGAAAAAGTCTTCCACCCGAAAGCAAAGCCTTGGATGATTTAGCTAGCTTTTATCGTATGGAATTAAGAACTCAAGCTGGTGCTAAGGCTTTTGAATACTTAAAAAATAGAAAGATGGATGACAGTGTGTTGGAACATTTTGGCATTGGATATGCTCCTAAAGACAACACTTTAGCAATCCGTACTCTTAGAGAGAAAAAAGGATATAGTATTGATGTCTTAGAAAAAGCCGGTATTCTTTCATCTAATTCAGAGACTTTGAAGGACCGCTATTCAGAAAGAATCATGTTTCCTTTAAAGGATAGTGATGGTCATGCGGTTGGATTCTCAGGAAGAAAATACTTGCCAGACGATCCGTCTACATCAAAATATATAAACTCGCCTGAAACTGATTTATTCAAGAAATCTACTCTTTTATATAATTTTGATAATGCTATTCAAACAGCCAAAAGAGATGGATATATTTACGTCACTGAAGGCTTCATGGATGTTATCGCTCTTTATAGAGCAGGAATAAATTCTGCCATCGCTTTGATGGGAACAAATGTTTCTGCCACCCATCTTCAAATGTTGAAAAAATTAAATGTTGAAGTAAGGCTATCTTTAGATAGCGATGGACCTGGTCAAAACGCAACTAAGAAATGGTTGACGGCATTTACTAGTTCCGGAATAAAATTTAAAATCACACGCCCTTTTAATCTTGAAAAGGATGGAAAAGATGCCGATGAAGTCTTAGATAAATACGGATCTGAGATTATGGTTTCCAAGATGAATGATTTGTTGGACCCTATAACTTATGCTGTTTTATGCTTAGATAAAAATAAAGGTGATTATATAAAAAATCTCGATACAGTCGTTAGTAGATTATCATCTAATTACTCTTATTTATCCATCACAGAAAGAGGATTGTTAGAGCAATTTCTTTCTAGCTGTACTGGTCTTTCAGCTTCATCGTTTCATGAAAGATTAGTGAAAGATAATAAATTGCCTTTTGAGGAAGTGGCTGAAACAAATAATCTTTCTTCTCCGATTTTATACACTTCCGAATCAGACAAGTTTAACGGACAAATAAATTTGAAATTGCTAGGAATTAAAAAGCAACGTGAATTTGGTGGAACATTGAGTGATAAAACGATGTATACAGAAGCACAAATTCTTGCTAGATTGCCATTATCTTATGATGCTGCAAAGCAATTAGAAGGAAGCAATTTCTGGTTTTATAATAAAGTTTATAGATTAATTTCTAATTATATTTTAAGCCAATATCATTATAGAGTAGACACATCAAATTTAGGACTTGATGGTGCTGAATTAGATAAAGCTAAAACTGATTTAGAATTTCATTTAGATCAATTGAATGAAGAAGGTGTTCAGAGTATATTGACCAAAGATGAGGTAGAAAGAGCTTTTGATTTTTTGAACTTGATGACTTCAGATGATTATAGAAATGACTCTTTTAAAGAACTCCTTGAGAATCATAGAAATTATGTTGATGATGAGAACATGTCTAAGAAAATTGGAAATGATTTGGATGCCTTAGCTGATTATAAGAGAAAGAAATTAGTTATAAGTGGAGTAAAAAAGAAGTCTAATTCTAAATAAGGGGTTTCTTAATATGGATAATAGTATCAAAGATTATCAAGTGAAAAGGATTAAAGAATATAAAGAAACAGGCGATAAATCTATTCGCGATGAATTGATCAAGAATAACATACCATTAGTTAAATCTAGAATAACTAAATTGAAAGGAAATTATTTAACTAAAGATGATTATGATTGTTATTATATTTCTGGTTTGATTGGCTTATGGAAAGCTATAAATAGATATGACTACGATAGATTTTCCAATCAAAGTTTTTCTACATATGCAACTTATTTGATCGATAACGAAATCAATAATGTACCTAGTTCTTTTAGCACTACTACAAGAGGAAATGAGAGGAAAATAAAACAGATTAAGGCTGTAGAAAAAAGACTTTTAAGCCAATTGAATAGACAACCTTCAGACGAAGAGATAGCAAATGAAATAGGTGGAAAAATGACTCCTTCTATCGTACATAAAGCTAGGCTTATGGAAACAATGGTAACATCTTTGGATGATAGTAATTTATTTTCTGATGACTCTAATTTAAATGAATATAGCTATGAAAAAGATGATCCTGAGAAAAGTGCTATAAACAATATAGAAATAGAATCTTTGAATAAAGCGATTAATGAATTGGACGAAGCCGATCAGCTTATCGTTAAGGCTTATTTTGGATTAGGAAGTGAATTTGAAGGTAAAGAAATGACTTATGATGAAATAGCTTCCCTGTTGGTGAAAAAGAATCTAGTAAAAAAGCAGATGACTAAACAATCAATCTATGCCAGGTTAAGCCAAATTCTAGTTAAATTGAAGAGTTTAATGATGAATAATTAAGAATTCTAAAAATATTTTTTTACTTTTGTGTTTTCAAACACAAAATAAGAATGTGTAAGTAGTGGAGGTAATTAAATATGAGCGAAAAAACAACAAAGAAGTCTACTAAAAAAGAAAGCGTTGAAAAAATAGTTAATAATGAAGAGAAAGCAGTGAAAACAAAAAAAGCTTCTTCAGCAAAAAAAACTAGTGCAAATGCAAAGAAAGAAACCGTGAAGGAAGAAAAGACTACTACTGAAAAAGAAGCTGAGACTAAAGTTAAAGAGACAAAAAAAGCAAATAAATCTGCGAAGGCAACTAAGTCATCTTCTTCAAAAAGCAAAGAACATAAACCAACACCTGTCGAGGATGTAAATGAAGAAAAAAAGGGCATCGATAAAGAGAAGATTGAAGACGAGAAAGATACAGATTCCGGTGATATTTTAGATCTTGATGATGTTGAGAAAAAATCTTCAACAACGAAAGGAAAAGGAAGCAAGAAGACTGTTTCCAATCTGATTAAAAGTGGAAAGCAATTATTGACATTGGATGATGTCAAGAAGGAAATTCTTGATATTGTTAATGCAGAAGGTTACATTAAGATTTCTAAAGTTGAAAATCTTTTAAATCATTTTGAATTGAGCGATGATGAAAATGACGATTTCTTCGATTGGCTTATGAACAATCCTGATAATCCTATTGAAGTCAGAAACGATGATGGAACACTTTATACCGGTGATGAGGATGATGAGGATATCGATGATGAAGATATCGAAGATTTAGATGAAGATGGGGATGATTTGGAGGATGAAGCTGAAGGCGACGCCGAACAAGATGTTACTTATCAATCTACAGTCAGCGATTACAATCCTGCTATTGATGTTAAAATTAACGATTCTGTAAAACAATACTTGAGAGAGATTGGACGTTATCCTGTTTTGACTTCTAAGGAACAAGAGCAAGAATTAGCAAAAAGAATCAAAGAAGGTGGCGAGGACGGACAAGATGCTAAGGATGAATTGACAAATTGCAATTTGAAGCTTGTTGTTTCTATTGCAAAGCATTACATCAAACGTGGTATGGATTTCCTCGATTTGATTCAAGAAGGTAATGTTGGTTTGATGAAAGCTGTAGATAAGTTTGACTATACCCGTGGATTTAAGTTCTCAACTTATGCTACATGGTGGATTAGACAAGCCATCACTCGTGCCTTGGCAGACCAAGCCAGAACTATAAGAATTCCTGTTCATATGGTCGAAACCATTAATAAGATTACAAAAGCTCAAAGAAGCCTTGTACAGAAGCTTAACAGAGATCCTACTGATGAAGAAATTTCGGATGAACTCAACGGTTTGTATACCCCTGAAAGAATTAGAGAAATCAAGCAAATTGCACTTGATCCTCTTTCATTAGAAAAACCTGTTGGCGAAGAAGAAGATTCTCATGTCGGTGACTTTATTGAGGATAGAGACAACGTAACACCTGAGCAGTACGCAGAACATGATATGCTCAAGCAAAAGTTGAATGAAGTATTGAATGATCTCTCTGACAGAGAAAGAAGAGTTATTATGCTTCGTTATGGATTGGGCGAAGATGGAAAGACCCATACTCTTGAAGAAGTCGGAAAAGAATTTAATGTAACTAGAGAACGTATTCGTCAAATAGAAGCAAAAGCTATCAAAAAATTGAGACAGCCCAAACGTTCTAATGCTTTGAAGGACTTTAGAAATGTCGAATAGAATAAGTCTTTCAAAAAGACTTTCCAGAATTGCTTCTTTTGTTGAAGAAGGGGATATAGTTGCAGATATTGGAGCAGACCACGGCTATCTATCCATGTATTTAGCCCAAAAGTATAACCATAAAGGTTATGCTACTGAATATGGTAAGGGTCCTTTCTACAAACTGATAGATAACGTCGAAGAAAACAATCTTCAAAATCTTGTGGAATGCTATCAGGCTGACGGTCTGGAAGGATTAAGAGAAGATGTAAATACACTTATAATAGCTGGGATGGGTGGTCGAACCATAAAAGATATATTGTGTAGAAAGCCTAAAGATTTGGTTAATATAAACAAAATTATAGTCGAACCTCAAAGCGAAGCATTTTTAGTTAGAGATTCATTGATGGAGCGTGGATTCAAAATCGTTCACGAAGAATACTTGCTCGAAAAAGGCAAAGCCTATCCTTTAATTGTCGCTATAAAAGGTGCTGAAGAAAATCCCTATGAAGACTATGAATTAGAATTTGGTAGAATTTCATTAAAAAACAAAGATAAAGTTTTATTTGATTACTTGAATAGAACCAAAAATCTCCTATCTAAAGTAGAAGAAAATGGTCAATTAAATCCTAAGTCCAAAGTCGAACTTGAACTTTGCCGTAAGGCACTTAAGCAATATTGATGTTAGAAAATCCTGATGAAAGTCAGGATTTTTTCTTTATTTGTTATTTTTTCTTATCAATAAATTAAAACCAACATTAAATTTTCAAGTCTATAGAATAAAATCGAAATAGAGTGAAAACACACTTAATAGATTTATTGGAATCTATAAGGAGAATATCTATGGCTTTTGGTTTCATGGCGATCCACCGCCAAGAGTGGCTTGTCGATGAGATGATTGCGTTAGCTAAAGGTGTTAAGAAAAATAACAATTCAAAGATTGAACAAGATATTTTGTTGTATAAACAAAGTCTCCTAGAATTGGCAAAGGATATTTCGAAATATGTATCTTTCGAAATGATAAAGAAAGATAAATACAGTTGTATAAAGATTGAAGATTTTATTCTTACTGGATATGAAGGGGTAATAATAGCCGCTAAATATTACATTCCTAATCCTGTCTCAAGGTTTAAAACTTATGCTGAATATCTAGTGAGAAGTCGAATTTGCAAAACTGCCTATGTTTCTTCAAGTAAAGCATTCAAAATGCATCGTGATTCATTGTATTGCTATGAATCTATTGAAAGAATTTATTCTTATTTTAATGGTCATTCAATTATAGAAACGACTGATTACAATGGTTGCGATGATGAATTTCTATCAATTTTAATAAGAAGAGAAAAATTAATTTCTGCAATTTTATTATTGACTAAGGATGAAAGTTTCATTCTTCTTCATCTTTATGCTTTGTTCAATTACGACAAAATGACCGTATCGAAATTATCAAATATTTTAAAAATATCACCTGCTAAAGTGTTTAGAACAGCTGTTAAAGCCAAAGAAAAAGTTAAATCTATAATTCTAGCTAATAACGAATTATCGCTGAATTAAAATAAATCAAATCACAAAGATTCCAACAGTTCTTTTATTCCTAAGGCATCTTCTTTCAATGCTGATGTGGAACTTATTAGAATTGCTCTTTTTATGTCTTTTAATAATGAAATATCTATATCTTCCTTTGATTCTACTAAAAGACTGGTTGAATTTGGATGTGTTTCTTTGCATCTTTTTAAGAGTTCATTGGCGTTTGATGATGTTTTATCTCCAACTATGATAAAAGCTAAATTTTCTGATTGATCAATCCCATTAATGCAATCATATCTTCTCGATAAAAATGGACAGGGCTTTTCTAAAATTACGTTGTTTGGATGGAAAGTGTTTATGCGTTGGATTAATTTATCGAAAGGATAAAGAATTAAAGTTGACTGTCTAAAAACATAGACTTGTTTATCAGTTACTTGGTTAAATTCTAAAGAATCAATTTCATCCTTTATAGATATAAAATTTAAGTAAGGATGATTTGCCATTGTAGCAACAGTTTCTTGATGTCCATCCTTTCCAACATAGTAAAGTATGGCTTCACTGTTTTTATTAGCTTTATTAATCGATGCGTATTTTGCCTTTAATAACGGGCAGAAGCTATCGAAATATTTAATGCCCTTTTCCTTCAGCAATGATTCTTGCTCAAAGGGGTGCCCGTGGGCTGAAAACATAATGATGGATTCATCCGGCAAATTATTGATGTCAGTCGAAGCGAAGGAAGCCAGAATCTCAGATCCTGTTTTTTCTTTTACCAAATCATTGGTTCTTTGGTTATGAACCATAGGGTGGGGAAAATAAATTTTTGAGTATGGGAAAGATCGATGAATATCTATGGCTTCATCGATGGCTCTTTCAACTCCTAAACAAGGCCCTAAATCTCCTAAAATTGTTACTTTCATGAATTTTCCCTCTGACCATATTATAAACTCAAAAAGAAAACGATAACAGCACAAGAATAGTTTAAAAAATGATTAATTTAAAGTATAATTATTTAGCTTTTTTGGAGGGGAAAATGGAACTAAAAGATAAAATAGGAATCACTGATGGTTTTCCAAAAGAAGGCATTTCTTTCAAGGATGTCTCTCCTTTGTTTGCTGATGGACGTTATTTGAAATATACATTGGACAAAATGTCTGAAATTGCTGGAAATTTCCATCCGAGTATTGTTCTTGGACCTGAAGCTAGAGGTTTTCTCTTCGGACCTGCTATCGCTTATAGACTTGGTATTGGTTTTGTAATGGCTAGAAAGAAAGGTAAATTACCTGGCGAATTGATTTCTGTTAGCTATGGACTAGAGTATGGTTGTGATGAATTATTCATCGAAAAAGGTTTAATTAAGAAAGGCGACAGAGTCTTGATTGTCGATGATTTGATGGCTACAGGTGGTACTGCGTCTGCTTTAGTCAAATTAGTCAAAGATTTGAAAGCAACTCCTGTTTTGGTTGAGACATTGATAGAACTCACCGACTTCCATGGTCAAGATGATTTCAAGGATGTGCCCTTTGAAAGCATCATCAAATATCCCAGATGATTGAAAAGAACAAAGTTTATTCATTCGATGATTTGAAAGAAGCTTACGAATCCTATATCACCATACCCAAGGATAGAAAGCTAATTGAAGATGCCTATGCGTTTGCTGACAAAAAACATAAAGGTCAAGTAAGAAAAAGCGGAGACCCCTACATAGTCCACCCGATAGCTGTGGCTTATTTTTTGGCAAAGCTTCATGCTGGACCTGAAACGATTGCAGCTGGTTTATTACACGATACTCAAGAAGATACTGGGACTAAAAACAGTGAGTTGTCGACTAGGTTTGGTCCGACTGTTGCAAGCTTAGTTGAGGCATTGACAAAGATTGCTGATGTCACTCATAGACATGATTTGCATATTATGGCTGAAGACCATAGGAAAATATTCGTCGCCATGGCCAAGGATGTCAGAGTCATAATCATAAAGTTGTGCGACCGTCTTCACAATATGTCCACTTTGGACTTCCAACCTAGAGCTAGCCAAATTAGAATCTCAAACGAAACGATGTATGTCTATGCACCTATTGCTCATAGACTTGGTTTATATAAGATTCAATTGGACTTGGAAGACATGTCATTGAATTATTTGAAGCCAGATGAATACAAACATATTCAGGATTTGCTCAATAGCAAACACGAGGATATGGAAGCTGCCACTCAAAGATTCAAAATCAGATTGGATGATATTTTGTCTAAAACAAATATTCCATATACCATATCTGCGAGAGTGAAATCAATTTATTCAATATATAAAAAGATGTTTGAGAAGAAACATGATTTCAACGAAATTTATGATTTGATGGCTTTGAGAATCATTACAGAGAATGAGAATCAGTGTTATGAAATACTCGGTTACATTCATGCGAATTTCAAACCCATACCTGGTAGGTTCAAGGATTATATTGCCATGCCTAAGCCTAACTTGTATCAATCTTTGCATACGACTGTATTGAATGATGACGGCTCTGTATTCGAAGTTCAAATAAGAACCAAAGACATGGATGAAACTGCTGAAGAGGGTGTTGCAGCTCATTGGCGTTATAAAGAGAACACTAATTACGATGCTAGAAGGGAACAAGAGGAAATCGAGAATCAATTACATTGGTTTAGAGATTTCGTTTCAATCACTTCTGAAAATGCAAAGGATGAATCTGCTCAAGAGTATGTTCATACGCTTCAACATGATATCTTCGATGCCAATGTATATGTATTTACTCCAATGGGAAAGGTTATTTGCTTGCCCTCCGGATCGACCCCTATCGACTTTGCTTATCGTATTCATACTCAAGTTGGTGATTCTCTTTCCGGAGCAAAAATAAACAAAGTCCTTGTTCCTATAGGAACACAACTTAAGACTGGCGATATTTGTGAAATCTTGACTTCGAAAGACGCACATCCTAATCAAGCTTGGCTAAACCAATGCAAGTCTTCGTTTGCAAGAACTAGGATTAGAAAATATCTCACGAAGATGAATGAAGATTTTGTGAGAAAAGACAATGTCTCTAAAGGAAAGCAATCGCTGATCGATTCCTTTCATGAAAGAAAGTTGAATGTAGATGTCGATCAAATTGTGAATAAGGATTTGATAAATCATTTTGGATGCGATGATGAAGATTCGTTCTACCTTCAAATGTTGGGAAAGAAAATTACTCCGCAGCAAATTGTCGATTATCTCGGCTTGAAGAAAGACGCTCAAACTCTTGAACAAGAAATTGCCTCAAATAACACCAGGCATCAAATAGCCAACAAAAAGGTTGAAGATGTAGTTTTGCTTGAAAATGGTGATAGAGCAATGATGACACTAGCAGCTTGCTGTAGGCCAATCCCCGGAGATGATATCATTGGATATATCACTAAAGGGAATGGAATCAAGGTCCATAGAACTGACTGCCCGAATATAAAGGATGAAAAGGAAAGACTAGTAAAAGTTATTTGGAATGATTTTGCACCTAGGACTACTCATCCCGTCGATTTGGCTGTCATTTGTCAAGACAGGCCTGGCTTGTTGGTCGATGTTATGAATACATTATCTTTATCCAAGGTCAATGCATTGAATTTGAACGCTAAATTGAAACCTGAACAGCAAAAATGCATAATATCCTTGACCATTGCCGTCAATTCCCAAAAGGAATTGGAATTAGCTACCAAGTACTTATTAGGAATTAAGAATGTATTAGAAGTTAATCGTGTGATACATTAGTATCCGCAAAATTAATTAGGAGGAAATATGGGAAATCAAATATATACAAAACCCCGTGGAACTGTCGACTTTATGGGTGATAGTGCTTCTCGTTATCTAGATATGGTTTCTACCTTGAGTCAAATGGCAGAAGAATATGGAGCTAAAGCTATAATCACCCCTACATTCGAGGAAACTTCATTGTTTGTAAGAGGTGTGGGTAGTTCTTCTGATATCGTTAGAAAGCAGACTTTCGATTTGGCCAATAAAGGTTCTGCTAAGGACTACACCTTAAGGCCTGAATTTACAGCTGGAGTTGTTCGTGCTTTGATTGAAAACAAGATTTACGCAGTTCCTGATACTCCTATTAGATATTACTACTATGGTAGTGTCTTCAGATACGAAAGACCTGGAACTGGTAGACTAAGAGAATTTAGACAATTTGGTGTTGAATTCTTTGATAAAACACTTGATTTTAACGCTCAAGCTGAAGTTATTCTTCTTGCCTATAGAGGTGCCAAAAAGATACTTGGTAGAGACTTGATGGTGACATTGAACTATCTAGGTGGAGACCAAGCCAGAACCAATTATAGGAAAGCCTTGACCGATTATTTTGGCCAGTATGTCGAAAATATGTGTGAGGATTGTAAGGATAGATTCAAATTGAATCCTTTAAGAATTCTTGATTGCAAAGTCGAAGCTGATCAAGAATTGGTTAAGGATGCACCTAAGATTGAAGACTACCTGAGTGAAGAAGATAAACAAGAATTTGCTTCGATTCTAAATATACTCAAGGAATTGAATATCCCTTATCAAGTTTCAGATAGAATGGTTAGAGGATTGGATTATTACACCGGCACAGTCTTTGAGATCGAGGATGCCTCTCACCCAGAGTTAGGCGCATTGGGAGGCGGTGGAAAATATTCCGGTCTTGTAGAACAATTGGGAGGACCTGCTTTGGAAGGAATTGGTTTCTCCTATGGAATTGATAGATTGTTATCTGCATCGATAGATTCATTTGTAGGAAAACAGGTATTCCCCGAATACTTCGTCTTGCCAATGGGCAAGGAAAAAGAATGTCAGGAGAAAGCTTCAATCATTGCTGAAAAGTTACGTGAGAAAGGTCATTCTGCTGTTATTCCATCTTTGTCTAAATCTATCGGTGGTGCATTCAAGATGGCCGATAGATTAAAGGCAAGCAAGGTATTGTTAGTCAATTCTGATTTGACTTTGGAAGTAAAAAATATGGAAAAACGTGAGCAGACTAAAGTAGAGGAAGAAGAATTGCTTAAGTAAAAAGAGGGCATTAAAAATGTTAAGAGATACAACTTGTGGTGAATTAAGAATTGAAAATGTAGGAAAAGAAGTCGAACTTTGTGGTTGGGTTAGCAAAATAAGAAATCTCGGAGCTTTATGCTTTGTCGATTTGAGAGATACATATGGTATAACTCAAATCAATATCGACCCTACTTACTTTGAAGAAAACAAGCTTCACAACGAATATTGTATTCAAGTTAAAGGAATTGTTCAGGAAAGATCCTCTAAGAACAAAGACATTCCTACTGGAGATATTGAAGTAAAGGCAACATCTTACGTTATTTTATCTAAATCTAAGCAGACTCCTTTCATTATCGCTGATAAAACTGATGCTTTGGAAGACACAAGATTGAAATGGCGTTACTTGGATTTGAGAAGACCTGTCCTTCAAAACTATTTGAAATTACGTTACAAGACTTTGAAAGTTGTACGTGATTTCTTTGACAAGAAAGGTTTCTTTGAAATTGAAACACCTACTTTGATTAAATCAACTCCTGAAGGAGCTCGTGATTATTTGGTTCCTTCTAGAACTTACCCTGGAAACTTCTACGCTCTTCCTCAGTCTCCCCAGCTTTATAAGCAAATCTTGATGGTTGCTGGAATGGATAAATATTTCCAGATAGCTCGTTGCTATAGAGATGAGGATCAAAGAGCTGATCGTCAACCTGAATTCGATCAAATCGATGTCGAACAATCTTTTGTCGACAAGGAAGATATGCTCAACCTCATCGAGGAACTCTTGGATACTGTTTGGATGGAAATAAGAGGAATTAAACTTCCTAAGTTTGAAAGATTGTCATATGCTGACTGTGTCAATCGTTTTGGTACTGATAAACCCGATATGAGATTTGGAATGGAATTGAAGGATGTATCCTTCATGAGCCATGACAATTTCAAAGGATTTGAAGGAAAGGTTGTCAAAGCTATCAATGTCAAAAACACAGCTAAGGATATTTCGAGAAAGAAAATGGCAGCTGATGAAGAATTGACCAACAAGTTCGGTGTTCCTCATTTGATGCATGCCAAATTTGAAAATGGCCAATGGAACTGTTCTGCCTTCAAATTCTTCTCCGAAGATACATTAAACAAATTGAAAGAAGTTATAGGTGCTGAAGAAAACGATACTATTATCATAGCAGCAGATAGTAACTTAGAAAAAGCCGCATTTGCCTTGGGAGCTTTGAGATGTAGATATGCACGTGATCTCGGATTGATTAAAAAAGGTGATTTCAAGCCTTTGTTTGTCATCGATTGGCCTTTGTTTGCCAAAACTGAAACAGGATATGAATCAATGGCCAATCCTTTCACGCTTCCAAACAAGGAAGATATTCCTTTGATAGATTCTGCTCCTGAAAAGATGCACTCTACTTCATACGATACAGTAATGAACGGTGAGGAATTATCCTCTGGTGCTCTAAGAATTTATGATAAAGAATTACAATGGAAAGTATTCGAATTGCTCGGATTGACTGATGAAGATATTTCTAAGAGATTTGGATTCTTTGTCGATGCATTTGATTATGGATTCCCTCCAGAAGGTGGATTTGGAATCGGAGTAGAGCGTCTCTGTATGACTTTGTTTGAAACAGATAATATTAGAGATGTTGTCGCATTCCCTAAGAACTTGATGGGTGTAGAGCCTATGAGCTCATGTCCTTCAAGAGTTGATGATGAAAACATCGATATATTAGGCTTAGAAGTCAAACCCGATGTTAAAGCTGAGCTAGAGCGTAAAGAAAACTTGAAGAAGTAGTTTCAAGGACGGGCTATACCCGCCCTTTTCATGAATAGATAAGGAGATTATTATGGAACCTAAAACATTTGATGAATTGAATTTGGATGGAAGATTAAAAGAATACCTCCAAACAATGGATTTGAAACCATTGTCACCTGTCGAAGCTAACGCCATTCCATTCTTATTGGAAAAGAAAGGTGTAGTTGTTGTTAGTCCTACAGGAACCGGAAAGACTTTTTCGTATGTTCTACCTATAGTGAACGATTTAATCACCGAGGAAAAGGATGGAACAATCGCTGTAGTTGTGGTTCCAACTGCTGTTTTAGGCTACCAAGTTCAGACTGTGCTAAGACAATTTCTGGAGGGATTGAAATTGAGAAAACGTGCTGTTTTCTTCACTTCCCCTAGTCAGATACATACTTGCCAAAAAAGTCCTTCTATCGCCTTGGTGACACCGACATTATTCAAGGAATTACGCAAAGGACTCGATTTGAAGAATCTTTCGAGAATAATCTTCGACGAAGGTGACATGATGTTATTCGATGGGTTTATGGAAGAATTGACTGATGCATGTAATTCATTCCCTAATGCTCAAAAGAGCTTTTTCTCCGCCTCATTGGCCGAACAATACTTGACCGGTGTGAAAAAGATGTGCAAAGCCGACAAAGTCACTGATTTGTCTTTTGGAAAAGTCAATGGCAACAATATTAAGCACATCTTAGTCGATAGAAGAGGTTTCGATAATGCTCAATCACTGGTAAAGTTATTGGAATCCGATTATTGCAAAGATGGTCAAGGAATAATCTTTGCTTCTTCTAAAGAAGCAGTCTTTGAAGCTAGCAAAGCTTTAAAAACAGCAGGAATCGATTATATTTTCTTGACCGGTTCATTGGATAAGAAAGATATTGAAAAGAATGTCAAAGCTTTCCAAAGAGGTGAAAAGAAAATACTATTGGCTTCGGACTATGCTTCTCGTGGATTGGATTTGCCTGCTGTAAATTTCGTAATTTCATACGATCTTCCTAAGATGAACGATTATTATTTCCATAGGGCTGGAAGAACCGGTAGATTTGATAGACCCGGTACCTCTTATGTCCTTTATTCGCCTGAGGATCAGACCAAAGTTAGAAATCTTCAAAGAAGAGGTGCAGGGTTTACTTTCATGGCCGTCAAAAAGGATGGTGTGAGTGAAGTCAATTCCAAACCTAGGTCCAAGTTTGAAAAAGGTAACCATCAAGAAGAATACATAACAAAGGCTATAAATAAAGCCAAGTATAAATATCCCAAGGGAAAAGTTAAACCTGGATACAAAAAGAAGATAAAGACAGCAATTGCTATCGCTAAAAACAAGCATAAAAAGAAGATAATTAGAACGAATCTCTCCAAGAAGGATATGACTCATGGAGTCTAAATATTTGGCCCAATCGTTAGTCCCATACAAAGAAAAAGACAAGGAATTACTGATTGGATCACATATTTCTTTTAAAAAGCCAGATTATTTTTTAGCTAGCGTAAAAGAGGCTTTAAGAATTAAGGCTTCATCTTTTATGATTTTTTTAGGTGCCCCTAATAATACAGTCAGATTTCCAATAAAGAATATGAAGTTCGATGAAGGAAAAGAATTATGGAGAAGGAATGGATTGGATATAAAGAATGTAGCTGTTCATTTTCCTTATATCATCAATCCGGCATCTCCCGATGAAGAGAAAGCACAATTCTCATTAAATTTCATTGAGGATGAACTTGATAGGATGGAAGAGGCTGGTTTGACTTTGATGTGCCTTCATCCCGGCTCTAGCAAAGATAAAGATAGGATGGAGTATACAAAAGTATTGGCTGATAGATTGAGACCTATATTTGTTAAACATCCTAAAATCAAATGTTCTTTAGAAAATATGGCAGGTGGCGGGAGTCAATTGAATGTAGGATTGAATGAAGCAAAGATGTTTGTTGAATATATCGGATTGGATAATTTTGGAATCACTATCGATAGTTGTCATTTATGGGACAGTGGAGAAGATTTCACAGATACGCAAGGGCTTTTATATAGAATAGAAAAGACTATAGGGTTTAACAAAGTTTTTCTCATTCATTTAAATGATTCATTAAATCCTAGAGGGTCAAAAAAGGATAGACACGCTAATATTGGAAAAGGAATGATAGGTGAAGCAAACCTATTGAGATTTGCCTTGAATAAGCATTTTAAAGATGTTCCTAAAATTTTAGAGACTCCAGAAACTAGGGATGGAGATGAACATAAAAAAGAAATTGAGGAAATTAGGTTTTTGGGAAACTAAAAAAATATTTAAAAAAAGGCTTGAAAGGGCTTACTAAATATGGTTTAATAATGGTGCTAGAAGAGGAAAGGGGACGTAAAGGTTCCTCTTCATAGGTCGAGATGAGGATGATAGTTTCTTTCAAGATTCTCCGACAATAGATATTGAAAGGGATCCATCCATTGATCAGCTGAGACGGTAGGTTAAAGTAGGGGCGAGACGTTTTCGGTATACGGGCCAAGTAAAGCTAAGAAACTATACTTGGAAGGACGTTCCGGATGGCTCGACAATCCATTCTAACCAGGCAGGGTGATTAAAGCATCCGGAAAGTTGAATCGTCCATGACAGCTTTGCTAGAAGTGGAAGAGATGAGGCATTCCGCCGTTAGGTTTAAAAAAGCACAGCTCCAGGCACTGTGCTTTTTTAGTTTCTCCATTCGTTTGGATCTTTGCCTTCTTTCCGCATTTTTTCTCTTTCATCTATTACTTGATCGACCATTTTGATAAATTCCGTTACTGAATCTGGTCCACTTAACGTTTTGACTGGTTTACCTTTGATGAAGACCAAATAAGAATTGATTCCTCCCGCCAATCCTATATCAGCATTCTTGGCCTCGCCCGGCCCATTTACAGGGCAACCCATAACTGCTACATGAATGTCATCATGAACATTCTTTAAAAGATAGTCATCGATTATTCTAGCTTCGTTTGAGACATCACATTGGGTTCTTCCACATGTCGGACAGGTAATCAATGTTGGAATATCTTTTCTTAATCCTAGGCCGGATAATAAAGTTCTACATGCTTTAATTTCTTCCATACGATTATCTGAAAGACTTATTCTAATCGTATTTCCTATGCCTTCAGAAAGAAGAGGTACCATCGCTATTGAAGATCTAATAGCCCCTTCTACACCATAACCAGATTCAGTTTGTCCTACATGCAGCGGGTAAGGATAAAGTTGACTGGCCCTTTCATATAATTTGACTGTCAGTCTAGGATCTGTAGCTTTTAAGGATAGAACTATGTTTTCAAAAGACCCTTCCTTGAATACCTCTAACATATCATCAAGAGCAAAGAAAAAAGGATCGATATTGGAAAGTGTTGCTCTACCATATTTGCCTAATGAGCCGGAGTTGACTCCAATCCTTAGTGCAATTCCTTTTGCCTTCATCGCATCTCTGATAGATTTGACTTTCTCTATAGGCATATTACCGGGGTTTAGACGGATTTTATCCACGCCACTATTGATACATTCCATGGCTAATGCTGCATTGAAATGAATATCAGCTATGACAGGAACTTTAGTATTTTGCTTGATTATTTTTAATGCCTTAGCATCAGCTAAATCAAGGACTGAATATCTCATCATATCGAGTCCATAAAGTGTGAGACTATTGGTCAATTTTATATTAGCTTCTATATTTGAAGTCCTTATATCAGACATGGATTGAATTAAGATGGGATTCTCTCCACCTATTTTTTTATTTCCAATGTTGAATGAAATAGTTTTGTTTCTTAAATCCATAATCGCCTCCATATTTTTCTATTATATTATTAGTGTGAAGTTTTAACAAAAAGTATGACGAATTAGTTAGGAAAGGTATAACTATATGAAATTTGTATTAGCCATGAATGCATTTAAAGGCAGTTTAAAAAGTATAGAAGCTTGCAAAATAATAAAGAAATGCATAGAAGACAAAGATAAGAACGCCATTGTTTTAAGTGCACCAATAGCAGATGGCGGTGATGGTACCTTGGATTGCATATTACAAAATAAAAAGTATCAAAAAAGATCTATTGATACCGTAAATGCTTTAGGAGTGAAAATTACTGCTGACTATGGAATTTCTAAGGATGGCGAATTGATAATTGAATCTGCCAAGGTAATAGGTCTTGCCATGATAAAACCCAACCTAGATATTTTACATTCAAGTTCATATGGATTGGGTTTGATGATTAGAAATATTTTGAAAAAAGAAGATGGGATTAAAAAGATAATAATTGGATTAGGTGGAACAGCGACAAATGATGGTGGTGTCGGAATGGCTGAAGCCTTAGGTGTTTCATTCTTGGATAAGAACAAAATGGAAATAAAGTCTGGATCTTCCCATTTAAATGATATCGTATATATCGATACATCAAATATCGATAGCAGATTAAAAAACATTGAAATAATAGGGATGTGCGATGTCGAAGCGAAGCTATTAGGAAAGAACGGAGCTACATATGTGTATGGGCCACAAAAAGGAGCAAATGAGACTGAATTAAAAATATTGGAAAATGGAATGAAGAATTTAACTTCAGTTTGTAAAAAAGAATATGGCTTTGATTTGTCCAGAAAGAACGGTGCAGGTGCTGCTGGTGGTTTAGGGTATGGAATAATGCAATTCTTTTCTGGAAAGTTGATTAAAGGTGCTAAAGCTCTATTGGATTCTTTTAATTTCGATGAAATGATTGAAAAAACCGATTATGTATTTACAGGTGAAGGGAGAATTGATAGCCAGACTTTACAAGGAAAAGGTGTTATGGAAGTTATTAAGCGCTGCAAAAAGAAAGGTATAAAGGTCATTGCTGTCTGTGGTGAAATAAAAGATGGGATAGAACCTTTATATGAAAAAGGTTTGTCCGCTGCTTTTACTATAAATAGGGTACTGCTCGAGAAGAAAATAATGAAATCCAGATCTAAAGAAGATTTGAAGTTTACCATAAATAATCTTTTAAATATTATTTATTAAATCAAAGATTAAAAAAAGAAAAAAACTCGATATATTAGTTTTTTTGCAACCGCTTCCAAAATTTATAAATTCTTTTGCTATTAAATGAAGAAAGCGGTTGCATAAATGATTTCTTTTTGATTTAATAATAATCGAAGAGGGGGAAGCCTGGAACCCTTCTTGAAGAATAAGATACGAAACTCTAGGTTCTATGATTTACAAAATCGTCATAGAATCGATGTGATTCAAAAAGTTCCCTAAGGTGGTCATTAAACTAAAAGAAAAAATCAAGGCGAAAGTAGTCTCAACTTCACAAGAGGTATTCGGTATACCCTCTGAGTGCTAAAGCACTAGACTGAATAAATGTGTCCATTGTGATTGTAAGAGAGAGGAGACGAAAAGCTTCTTGAATTATATGGACCAGCTCCCTTATGGGGCTTTTTTTATGGAAAAATTCTGAAACTATGACAAAATAGGCTTTACATTACTTGATTAAGAAAAAATAGATAGTAAAATAATATAGCCTTATTTGGAGGATATTTTTAAAATGGCAGAAGCAAGAACAGAAATCACATTGGTTTGCAGCAAATGCAAGAACGAGAACTACATCTCCACAAAGAACAAGAAGAGCACACCTGAGCGTATAAAGAAGAACAAATTTTGTCGCAAGTGCAATGCTAAGACAGAGCATGTAGAAAAGAAGTAAAGAGGATTAGAACATGGCAGAATTGGTAAACGTTACTGAACTTGGACCTGGAAAAGTCTATATTCATGAGAATCAACTCTATAGCGTTCTCGATATCAACAGAAACAAGACCGCTATGGCCAAGATGAAAGTCAAGATGAAAGTCCAAAACCTCAGATCTGGAGCTATCGAAGAAGTTATGTTCTTCGGTGGAGACCGTGTTGAATTGGCTTATCTTGAAAAGAAGACTATGCAATTCCTTTATTCCGATGAAAACTTTGGATATTTCATGGATAAGGATACTTATGACCAAGTTCAAATTCCTCATGAAATAATTTCACATGAATTGAACTTCCTCGCCCCTGAAGCAGATGTTACTATCACTTACTTCCGTGGTGAGATTCTTGGAATAGCTTTGCCTGCCAAGGTTGTTTTGAGAATTGTTGAAACTGATGACAATGCTGTTGCCGGTGATACCGTCAACCGTGCCATGAAGCCCGCTACCTTAGAGACTGGATATCAAATCAAGGTTCCTCTCTTCGTAAAGAATGGTGAGAAAGTTATCATCCGTACCGATACTGGTGCCTATGATTCCCGTGCTGAGACCGGAAGCAAGTAAAGGTTAAAAAGCATGAACGGCGGAGCAGTTGCTGGAATTTCTATCGCTTGCTTTCTAGTGGGCTTGATCGGTGGATTCTTTGTGTTTAGATTTATAACAAAACGCGAATTGAAAAAGAATCCTCCTATCAACAAGGATCAAGTTCGTGCATTGTTAAGAGCTACTGGAAGAACTCCTTCAGAAGCTGATGTAGAAAGAGCTATGAAAGCTATGAACGATGCCAAATCTCCAAACTATAATCCTTACGCTGGAATGAGCAAGAAAAAGAAGAAGAAATAAAAAGACCTGCCAAGCGGCAGGTTTTTTAGTTTACTAATTATTTTTCTTTAATTACTTTTCTGGTCGAACTCATGCGAGCTGGGATCAAAGTTCTTCTCTTCATGTTTGGCTAATTTTTTGATATTAGATTTATGCCTGAAGACGACGAACAAGGCCTCTAAGACCAATACTAGACCATATATCCAATCGGTCAAGAAGTAAATTTTATCTGTGAAGTACCATCCTCCAATCATATAGTTTTCATTCAAAGACGGAATTGTTAAAGAGATGATTAAACAAACTAAGGAATATAGGAAGACTGTAGCTGCAGCAGCCAATGATCCAACCGAAATCTTATGAGAAATCAATTCGAATGAAACAAACATGGCTACAGCTATTCCCATCATCAAAGGACATGTAGCGCCGATGAATCCACAAGTGACCATGACATTCTTTCCACCTTTGAAATGGAAGAAAATTGGGAATGCATGACCGATCATTGCCATAGCACCGGTCAAAATCGTATAAAGATTTAAGTGGTCGTATCCCATAAAAGACATTTGGGAAATGGTTCCATCTCTAAATTGAGGAATAAAAGAGGTTAGTAGCAATACAATTAATGATGGAATAAATCCCTTCATAAAGTCTAGAATCATACATCCTACACCCCATTTCCAGCCAAATTCTCTCCAAACATTTGTTCCACCAGGATTTCCACTTCCAACTTTAGTTATGTCGACATGATGTATCTTTCCTATTATTACAGCGTTAGGAATGGAACCGATTAAATAACCAAATACAGCAAATATAATGCATGAAACAATAGCCCAAGTTATTTCCATAAAAATCTCCTCCAAATTGACTATAGAATAATACTACACATTGAGGGTTTTAATCTTTTTTGGCTTTATAAACCATTTAAAAAAAGTTAAAATTTAAAGATAAGTTAGAGGGGCGTAATATGGAAAACAAAAAATACGATGCCAACAATCTAAAGATTTTGAAAGGCTTGGAACCTGTCAGAGATAGGCCTGGTATGTATATCGGTACTACAGATGTTACCGGATTGCATCATTTGATATGGGAAATCTTAGACAATGCAGTCGATGAAGCCAACGCTGGATTTGGAAAAAAAATAGAAGTAGATTTAAACGCTGACGGCAGTGTAACTGTATCGGATGAAGGTCGTGGTGTGCCTTGGGATATGAACAAAAAAGAAGGAGTGTCAGGTTTTGACATCGTATATAGAACTTTGCACGGAGGTGGAAAGTTCAATGAAGACAACTATAAAACAGCAGGTGGTTTGCACGGTGTCGGTGGTGCTGTGGTCAATGCTTTGTCAACCTTTATGGAAATACATTCCTTTAGAGATGGAACAGAGCATATGATTCGATATAGCGAGGGCGGCTCTAAAGAAACACCTACAAAATTAGTCGGTAAGACTGATAGAAGAGGAACTGTAGTTACTTTCAAACCTGATCCTACTATTTTTGATGATGTTAATTTCAATTACGATACAGTCGCTGCTCACATGGATGACCAAGCTTGTCTCACCAAAGGCGTTACTTTTGTTTTGAAGGATAATAGAACTAATCAAAGTGCGACATTCTTCTATAAGGAAGGGTTGAAGGAATTCTTCCAAAGAAGAAATGCCACCAAAACCCCTCTAGTTCCAGCAATAACCATCGAAGGATCATCTGATACTATTAGAGTCGAAGTAGTTTTCGGATGGTTTAAGGATGAATATAGTCAACGAATCTATTCTTTTGCTAATGGTGTTAGAACACCAGAAGGTGGTCACCACGAAGCCGGATTTAAAAAAGCGATAACTTCTTCATATAATGCATTTGCCTCGTCTCATAAGCTTTTAGGAAGAGGTAATGTAAATTTAGATGGTGATGACATAAGAGAAGGGATGTGTGCAATCATCTCGGTTTGGGTTCCGGAAACAATTCTTCAATTTGAAGGACAGACTAAATCGAAGCTTGGAACCAAACAAGCCCTACCAGCGGTAGATTCAGTCGTTGAAAATTTCTTAGGACATTATCTAGAGGAGCATTCCCAGGAAGCTAGCGATGTTATAGAAAAGGCTTTGGAGAGTAGAGAAGCTCGTCAAAAGGCGGCTGAAGCTAGGGAAAAGGAAAGAAACAAATTCAAAAGTGGAATTAAAGCTTCGATGCTTTCAGGAAAATTGGCACCTCCAGCATCTAAAGACTATAAATCCAATGAATTGTTCATAGTCGAAGGAAATTCCGCCGGTGGCTCTGCAAAAAATGCCAGAGATAGAATTCATCAAGGAATTCTTCCTTTGCGTGGAAAACCAAAGAACACCGTCGATGTAGCAGACGCTGATTCTTTATTGGATAATAAAGAATTGGCTGATTTAATAAATACGATCGGAGCTGGATATGACGACAATTTCAATTTAAAGAATATTCATTATGGAAAAGTCATAATCATGACCGATGCTGATGACGATGGATTCCATATTAGAAACTTGCTATTGGCCTTCTTCTATGAACATATGCGCCCATTGGTTGAATCTGGCCATGTTTATGTCGCATGCCCTCCTTTATATAGAGTATATAAAGATAATCGTGAAATCTATTGTTGGGATGATGCCCAATTAGATGAAGCTAGAAAGAAAATTGGAAAAGGATATGATGTCAGTCGTTATAAAGGATTGGGTGAAATGAGCCCTGAGCAACTTTCAACCACTACTATGAACCCTCCTTTTAGAAAATTATTAAAAGTAGTCACTAGTGAAAACGAAAGAGATGAATGTGCAGATCATGTACGTTTGTTCATGGGAAAAGATTCGGATCGTCGTAAGGAATGGATTCAATCAAATATCGATTTCGGATATAAGGCTGACTTCTTTGAAAGATTAAAAAAAGGGCAAGAATTCGAAGAAGCTAAAAATAAACAAAGCGATAGCGAAGATTTAGACAATAATGATTGAGAGGTGAAAAATGGCTGACAAGAAAAAAAGAATGAGAACTGGTGGTATCAAAAAGAACCCTAAGATGATCACCGAAGGTCTTAACGAAAATAAATTGGAAGAAGAGGATTTTCCGACCATATTATCCGATTGTTTTAATCGTTACGCTAAGATGGTCCTAACCGATCGTGCAATTCCAGATGTTAGAGATGGTTTAAAACCAGTCCATAGAAGAATTATTTTCGATATGTGGAAATCCGGAATCACATTCAATAAAAAGACTGTGAAATGTGCAAAGACTGTCGGTGATGTCTTAGGACATTATCATCCACACGGCGACTCCTCAGTATACGATGCAATGGTCAGGCTTTCTCAATCTTGGAAAATGCGTGTTCCACTTCTCATATTCCAAGGAAATAATGGAGACATCGATAACGATGATCCTGCCGCTTACCGTTACACAGAGTCAAAATTGAGCGAAGCCTCCTCACTTTTGTGTAAAGATATCGACGAAGACACCGTCGATATGACTTTGACTTACGATGATTCGGCAGTGGAGCCTGTCGTTTTACCTGCCGAATTCCCTAACCTTTTAATCAACGGAGCTAGCGGTATTGCCATAGGTAATTCTACAAATATACCTACTCATAACCCTACAGAAGTTGTAAATGCTGTAATCTATAGACTTAAGCATCCTTCTTGCCCTGTAGATGATTTGATGAATATAGTAAAAGGCCCGGATTTTCCAACTGGTGGTATCATTGATGACAAAGCTGCGATAGCAAAGCTTTATAGAACCGGTCAAGCCACATTTTATATTTATTCAAGAGCCACGATCGATAAGGATACTAACCAAATTATAATAACAGAAATTCCTTATGGTGTTGTAAAAGCACAGATGGTCAAAGATCTAGACAACAGAAGAATCAACGAAAGCTTGGACAATATTACTGAAATAAGAGATGAATCAGCCGGTGATATTAGAATTGTTTTAGATATTAAAAAAGGTGCAGATCCTACTGCAATCTTGAACTATTTGCAATCGAAAGGTGCCTTGAGAACAACATTCGCTGCAAACATGCTTGCCTTGGTTAAGGGTCATCCTAGAACATTATCTTTATTAGCCATAATCGATGCCTATATTGATCATAGACAAGATGTCATAACAAAAAGATCTGCTTTTGAATTCAATAAATTTAACGCAAGAGTAGAGATAATCAATGGTCTTTTGAAAGCCAAATCGATCATAGATGAAGTCATAGCAGTCATAAGAAAATCTAATTCCAGAGTAGAAGCCAAAGAAAATATGATGAACAAATTCGGCTTTACTGAATTACAGGCTGATGCTATTGGAAACATGCGCCTTTATTCTTTGACAAAGATCGATATTGTGGCCTTGGAAGACGAAAAGAAAGATTTGGTTTCTAGAATCGATAAGCTTACGAAGATATTGTCTGATAAAACTGAGCTTAACAATGTCATCATTGAAGAGATGAATGCTGCTTTGGAAATTATTAAATCAGATAGATTGACAACGATAGCTGATGAACCTGTCGTCCAACAAGGAAGTGTCGATCAAAAGTCTTTGATAGCCAAAGAAGATGTCATGGTAGTATTGACCAAGACTGGTTATTTCAAAAAAACAAACATGCGTTCGTACCAGTCCACTATAAATGGTGATCCTATAAACGATATGCCAACCATTAAAGTCGGTGACCAAATCGTTTTAAATAGGCAGGCGACCACTCATGATGATCTATTAGGATTCACATCTAAAGGAAACTACATTTTAGTTCCTGTTTGGCAAATTCCGGATGCTAAATGGCATGATGAAGGAAAACATTTGAATAATGTTTTAACTATGGATTCAAATGAAAAGATTGTTTCTGCTTATATCATTCGTGAATATAAGAAAGGTTTATATGTCACTCTTCTTTCAAAGCTATCCAAAATAAAACGTGTGAGTCTTTCTGATATTACTTCTGGAAAATTGACCAACAAGCCTTTGAGAATAATGGGAATAACAAAGGAAGATGAAGTAGTAAGTGCTCAAATTACATCCGGGGATTCTGATCTTTTGGTCATTGCTCAAGATGGAAATACCAATAGGTTTAATGAAAATGAAGTGCCAATCGTATCATTCCAAGCTGCGGGTGTCAAAGCTATGAATCAGCCTATCAAACCAGTCGATATGGCTTGCCTCCTTTCTTTAGACAAAGGCGAGGATTCAAAAGCAGTATTTGTCTTTGAACAAAGAAAGTCAGTAGTTATCAACACTTCTGGTATTGCAAGTACTCAAAGACTAGGGGCTAAGACACAAGTAGTAAGAATTCCTAAGAGCTCTTATACTAAGATTGTTGGCGTTGATATGCTCAAGAAGAATGGACAAAAAATAAACAACATTCTTCTATCGATGAGCGATGGAACAGTTTCTTTAGATGTTTCCAATATAACCTGTAGCGATTTAGGTGTTTTGGTCAGAAATGAAAATATTCAAAGCAAAACAAAGAATTCTTTAGTCTTAGGAATAGATGTGAAGGGTGGCATCATAGATGATGACACTAAAGTCATCAAACCATCAAAGACTTATGGTGACACTTCAAAAGACTCCAAGTCTAAAAAAGATGATGCTATGGATCAACCTACATTTTTCGATATCATCGATTCTGAAATAGGTGATAAATAGAAGAAATAATTATATTTACGGGTAGAATAGTTTAAGGTAAAATATTATTGTTCTAAGGGAAGGACATTGAGATGTGGCACGCAGAGAATATATATGAGATTCCTATATCCTTTTTCAAAGATAACGACATTGAAGCTGTTATCTTTGATTTAGATAACACTTTGGATCCTCCCTTGACAAAGGAGGCTTCTAAAAGAACTATAGAGAAGATTGAGGAATTGAAAAAAAATGGCTTGTTTGTCGCTATAGTAACCAACAATACAAAAAAACGTATTGAAAGATATGTAACTAAACTCAATATTGATGGATACATCTACGGTGCAAAAAAGCCTTCTCCGAAGAAATTGAATAGTTTTATAGAAGAGAGAAAGTTAGATAAGAATAAAACAGTTATGGTAGGAGATCAGTTATTTACCGACAAACAGGTGGCTGAAAAATGCCAAATTAAGTTTATACTAACTAATAGATTATCTAACAAAGAGGTGCCTTGGACTTATTTCAATAGAATTCGTGAAATGTTCGTTAGGAAAAAGTTGATGCGAAAAGGAAAGTTGGGTAACTCGATAAAAAAGGAGGATTAACTTATGCGTTCTACTTATAAAAAAGTGTCAGGAATGACGGCTGAAATCAAAATAAGACGTTGTTATGGATGTGGCTCATTGCTTCAAAGCCAAGATAGATTTGAAGCTGGATTTGTATCCAAGAAACGTGAAGGAAATGATGAAGGTCTTTGTGACCGCTGTTTCGACCTCCGTCACCCATCACAAGGCACAAATCAAACTTTGGATTATGATTTTGCGCAGCTTTTGATGAATGCTCGTGACAAAGGAGCATTGTTTTGCTATGTTTTTGATTCCTTTGCCTTTGATGCCTCTATCGTTCTAGGGTTGTCGGATTTTATAGGAAAAAATATTCTTGCTATTTGTACTAAAAGAGATATTCTTCCAAATACCCTTCCAGATGACGTCATCATCGAAAAGTTTAAAGCAAGACTTGCTGCAATAGGTATTAACCCCGTAGGAATACTTCTAGTTTCAGCTTATCAGTCCTTCAATTTCGATGAGTTTTTCTCAGCCATTGAGCATTATAGAAATGGAAAAGATGTTTTCTTCGTCGGAGCTTCACAAGTAGGAAAATCTACATTGATAAACAATTTCTTAATGAATTATGACAACGAAACTGGAAGAAACATTACCTCTGAAAGAATTGGAACTGAAGGATTGACTTTGACAAAAATTCCTTTAGATAAGGATTCGACCTTGTTTGATACTCCGGGTATCTTTAACCCTAATTCAATATTGAATCAAGTTGAAAGACGCACCTTGAAATATATCATTCCTCATGTTGCCGTAAGTGCTGTGGAAGATAATTTGAAAAGCGGAGAATCAATGTTTTTAGGAGCATTGGCTAGAATAGACAACAAAGGCCCAAGTCCTTTGAATTTCAAGCTTTATTTCGCAAGAGATGTTATTCGTACTAAGACCAAAATTGAGCGTGCTGATGTTGAATTTACCACATTGTGTGGTTCGGGAGAAGGAAAACCTTCTTCTGCAACGGTTAAATCAATCTCTGATTTGGAAAAGAATCTTGTCGAAATCAGGGAAGGTGAAGATTGCGTTGTTTCCATATATGGTTATGGAAAACTAGTGTTTAATAAGCCGAATCCCGCTATACTCGAAATTTATGTCCCAAAGGGTGTAACTGTAGAAGCTCACACTAACTCTGCTTGGCTCGAATTCTAAAATATGTCCGATTCTTTAATATTGTTTGGTGGGACCTTTGACCCTATTCACAAAGGTCATTTATTGGTTGCAAAAAATGCTCTAAGAGAATTAAAAGCGGATAAAGTAATATTTATTCCAGCCAAGAATCCAAGGTGGAAAGTTCCTTTGGAAAGCAAGCATAGATTAAATATGCTCAAACTCGGATTGGAAGGAGAAAAGAGAGTAGAAATATCTGAAATCGAGTTGGAGAGCAAAGCACCTGTTTCTTATTCAGTAAATACTGTTGAAACATATAGAAAAAACTTTCCTTCAGCAAAGATCTACTTCTTGATGGGATTTGATCAACTCGATAGATTAGATGAATGGCATGATGTGAATAAGTTATCAGGACTATGTGACATCGTGGCCTATGCCAGACCAGGATTTCCAAAGAACCACGAAGCTGTGAAGAAATATAACGTCAAGGTAATTGAATATGCAGAATTGATTAACTTGTCTTCAACTGATATAAGAGAGCTTAGATCCTTGATGACTAAGAAAACAGTCATCGACTACATCATAGAACACGAACTTTACTTCACAAAGACTGTGCAAGGGTATTATGAACCCAAGAGATATAAACATGCTGTAAGTGTTGCAAATCTCTGCTATGACATGGCTTTAAGCAATCATTTAGAGCCTACCAAGGCCTATTTAGCTGGATATCTTCACGACATTGGCAAATTGATGGCTCACGACGAAGATGCTCCAAGAATGATGGCTAGATATTTTAAAAAATACGAAAACTTTCCTAAATGGTCCTGGCATCAATTCTTAGGTGAGATGATTGCTCAGTATTACTTCGGAATCAAGGAAAAGAAGGTACTTGATGCTATCAGATATCATACAACTGGATGTGCCAAGATGGGGAAATACGGAAAAATTGTCTATTGTGCTGATAAATTAGATCCATTTAGAGGATGGGATTCTAAAGATTTGATAGATGATTGCTTGGTAGATATAGACAAGGGATTTGTCGATGTGCTAAAACATAATAGACAATATTTGAAGATGGAACAACATTTAAAAGAGGATGATGTTCTAACTAAAGGATGTGTCGATTATTATTTGAAAAATAAGTGAGGATTTAATATGGAAGAGAATAAAGTGATTAAGAAAAGCCGTAAAGTTGCTGAGGGTATTAACCCAGGACAAATAAAGAGCAAACATGTTTTGGATGTTGCTTTAAGATTGGCTATGGATAGAGGACAAGACACGGTTATATATGATGTAAAGTCAATTACACCCATGTATGACTATGTAATTTTGACAACAGGAACCTCGGATAAGAGGTTGAAAAGCCTTACTCATGAAGCTGAGGCTGCTTTGTTAGATAATAATTTTGAGGTTGGTCATATCGAAGGAAGAAAGGGTTCTACATGGTATTTAATCGATGGAAAATCGATTATAATTCATGCATTTTTACCTCAGGTAAGGGAAGAAGTCAATTTCGAAGAAAAGTATAAGTCTCTACCAAAGAGAATAATAACCGAAGAAGATTTAAAGATTTATTCCAAGACCAATGCCCAAAATTAATGTCTAACGGAGGACAGGGTTATGGCGAAAGAAAAAGTTGTTTTGGTGATATGTGCGCTAAAGAAAGAATATGAAGCACTTAAGAACAAAGTCAGAGAAGGCAAAGATGAAGAAATAGCTGGCATTAAGGGAATTAAGTTTCCAATTCCATCAGGAAAAGCTTTTGCTTTTCAAGGAAGAGTCGGAAAAGTTAATACAGCCTTAGATATAGGAAAATTAGCTGCATCTGTTGAAATCAAAGCAATTATTAACTCTGGCGTCGGTGGAAGTATAAATGAAACAGTAAAGCCTTTGGATGTGGTAGTCGCAAATAAGGTAGCTTATCACGATGTTGATTTAACAGCTTTTGGAAATCCTTTGGGACAAATGGATAAAGAACCTCTTTGGTTTGAAACTGATAATGAATTTATCGAGTCTGTTGAGGAATTAGAGAAGAATACTGACTTTACTATTAAGGTCGGTCCAATTATAAGTGGTGATAAATTCGTTACTAAAAAGAATCTTTCTAAGAAGATTATAAAGAATTTTGGAAAACCTTTGGTTGTTGATATGGAAAGTGGATCTGTAGCACAATGCGCCCATGAATTGAATGTCCCATTTGCTATTATTAGATCTATATCTGATGATACATCAAATTCTACAAATAAAAATATGTACGAAGAATTTCTCGAATTAGCCGCCAAACATGCTTCTTCTGTTACCTTATGGCTGTTAAATTCAATAAAGTAAGTAAATAGTATTAAATTAGTAGCAGTAAAAATGCAGCAAACTCGAATTTGCTGTATTTTATTTTTCTAAAAAAAAGAAAAAGTAGTCCAATAATGCAAATAAATTTATTAATATTTTTTAATTTATAAAAGTAAGTAAATAGTACTAAATAAGTATTTGTGAAATATGAAAATTATTTTTTTTAAAATAATCAGATAAAAGCATAAGAAAGAAATAGAGATGATCGGAAAAAGCAAGAATAGATATAAGTAAGTACTTAGTATCAAAATAGTAATTTTAATATATGATCTTTATTTAAAGCAAAGAAACATAATTTTTCTTATCAGATAGATAGGTCTATTATTACTTCGCATAATATACATTATGTTTAAATAAAGAATAATTTATACTAAGTTATTACTAAATACTTACTTTAAGCTTGACATGCTGAATTTTCTATTTAAAAGCTTTCCTTCTTCTACTGAATAAGCAATCAACTAACCGTTTTATAGGTTTCAATATATACTGTGTCATAAGACATTACAATTTTTATTTTATCAATACTAATTTCTTACTATTTACTTACTTTATTCTTTTCCTCCATAATTTCATCATATTTATCCACAATTGTTTTAGATGATAAATTGGTATAAATCTGAGTAGTTTTAATATTGCTATGTCCTAACAGTTCTTGAACTTCTCTTAATGGAGCTCCGTTTTCTAATAGATGAGTTGCAAACGAATGCCTCAGCATATGAGGAGTAATATTTTTAGTTATTCCAGTCTTGGCCTTAAGATTCAGCAATAAATTATTTACATGCTGTCTTTCTAAAACTGAGCCATCTATTTTTTCAAACAAGTAATTCTTAGGTCTATGACCACATATCTTTTTGAATTCATCTAAATACTTGATGATCCAATTTCTTTCTTCTTTATCTATAGGAACGATCCTTTCTTTCTTACCTTTTCCAAAAATTCTAAAGAATAATGAATTCAAATTAACATTTTCTATTCTTAAATGTGTCATTTCCGAGACACGAAGTCCAGAGCCATACAAACATTCTATAATGCATCTGTCTCTGATTCCATCAATATCAGATGTATCCACAGCATTTATAATCTTTTCTATTTCATCATAGGTCAAAACATCAGGAAGCCTTTTTTCAGCCTTAGGAAGCTTAAATCCGATTAAAGATACATTAATATATCCGTTTAGATTTAAATAACTATAAAAGCCTCTAACAGTGGTTGCTTTTCTAATAATCGAAGTGTTCTTCAATCCTTTTTTTGATAAATATGATATGAAGCATTCCAGGTCCTTCTCAGACAAATCATTTACCTTTTTATCTTTAACTAATTCAAAAAACTCAGACAAATCCTCCTTATAAGACTCCTTCGTCTTTGAAGAATCACCTTTTTCAACAATTAAATATTGAAGATAAGCATCTCCTGCATCCATCAAAGTCATTAATTCTTTTCTCCTTTTTTATTTAAATACAGGGCTTCATCAATGGTTAATTGCTCATCTTTTTTTACTAATGTTTCTTTATCTTTGTCTATACATCCTTCTGCCATGCAACCAATCAATCTGATTGGTTGATCATTATAAAAAACATCAAAAATTTTCAATGCATAAAAACTAATTTCATCATCAGAATCAATGAAATGATCAATTGAAATTCGTCTCGACTTAGTATTAAACGATGCATCCCTTATTTTAATTCCAATGGTCTTAGTAACCTTATTATGGAATCTCAATTGATTTCCTACTTTTTTTGAGCAATAGATTAACCTGTTTTTTATTTCTTCATAGTCAGTTGTATCAAAATCAAAAGTAGAATCACATGATGTTGATTTCGGGTCAAATGATGCATAGCTCAATTCATCACTGCCTCCACCATTCGCCTCAAAATACACCCAATCATACATAGAGCCCAATGCTTTTATAATCTTAATTGATTTGTTATTCGCAAGATCGCCTATTGTATTGACGCCAAGCTCAACTAGTTTTGGAGCAGTTTTCTTACCGATTCCAAACATGTTTTCAATAGGCAATGGCCAAATTTTAGTTTCTAAATCCTTTTTATCTAATAGTAAAGTTAAACCTAATGGCTTTTTATAATCTGATCCCATCTTAGCCATAAATTTATTATGACCTAGCCCAATAGAGCATTTCAGCCCTGTTTTTGCCAACAACTGGAATTGAAAATCAAATAGAAATTCATAAATTTCATCTCTGCTTTTGTCTATTAAAACATTAGTGGAATCCACATAACATTCATCTATTGAAGCCATTTCAATCAAAGGAAATATCTTTTTTACTTCATCAAAAAAGAATTGACTTTGTCTGCTATATTCATGGTAGTCACCTGGAATATTTATTAATTTTGGACACAGACGATATGCCTCTGATATAGGCATACCTGAACGAACACCATACTTTCTCGCCTCATAATTTGAAGTTGCAATAACCGCTCTACCTATATTTCCACCAACAGAAAGAGGCTTGTCTTTATACTCTGGATGCCTATTCATTTCTACTTGAGCAAAGAAGGCATTTAAATCAATATGGCATATATATTTCATATCTTCATAATAGCATAAATTCTAACAAATTTCATTAAAACAACAATTTTTAAAAATAAAAGTTGTTTATTAAATAAAGTACTTAAAAAATATAAATTATTCCTTGTTTTTTCTAAATAAACTATCTTGAAGTTTCAATTAAAATTTAACTTAACAACTTTATTTTAAATCTAAGCCTTGCTAAGTTTATTTTTCTCTTTATTTGCCTCACTAAATAGTTCTTTAGCTGCATCCAAACTAGCTTTGCTATTTTCATTTCCACACAATAACATGCCTAGTTGTTTTATTGATTCTCCATTATCGAGTTCCTTTGCGGATGTCACAGTAGTGTCATTTACAACACTCTTTTCTATATAATAAGTCTTATCAAAGAAACAAGCCACTTGGGCCAAATGAGTAATACAAATAACTTGAGTATTCATCGATACTTGATACAATTTTAATCCAGCTTTAAAAGCAACATTTCCAGATATACCAGTATCAATTTCATCAAAAATTAATAATTGCGAAGGATCAGCATTTTGCAAAACTACTTTTAATGCTAACATTATTCTAGATCCTTCTCCTCCACTCGCAGCATCTTTTAATGAGGCAAAATCAAATCCTTTGTTAAGTCTAACAACAAAATCTACTACATCGATTCCATCGACATCAAATAAGTCTTTTTGATGAATCTTAATATTAAATCCATTTTCGGCCAAGGATAGTCCAGACATTTCCAAAGATACTTTTTCAGCTAAAATCTTAGAGATTTTCTCTCTTTCTTTTGATAATTCTTTAGCATTTTTAAAGCATTCTTCTTTTAATTCAGCAATGTGTTTTTCTTTCTTTTCTTTTTCTTCCGAGAAGCCCTGAAGGCTGTCGTACATATCTTTCATCGCTTTATATTTATCTAAGATTTCTTTAGTTGACTTTCCATATTTTCTTCTGATTTCACCCAAATCAAAAAGTCTTTGGTTAAGTCTATCAATCTCATCAGCATCGCTATCCATTTGGGCTGAAGCAATTTCATTGATGTTACCATCAATCTCATTGAATTCTTCTTTTATTTCATTTGCCTTATCTGCCAAGGAAGTTCCATCTAAATCATTTAAGCAAATTTTGATTTGATTCTTGATTTCTTCATATGAATTAATCAATCCGCTCAATTGAGATAAAGAATCATTAATCTTTTCCTCATTAGAAAGATCATTAAGTCGCTTCTCGCAGTCTTCAATTTCATTTTCCTTAATATGAAATTTTTCTATCTCCTCAATTTTAAATTTTAAGAATTCAGGATCTTCTTTTTTAGAATCATTAATAAAAGTCTCATAATCTTTTTGAGCTGATTTATAATTCAACAAGCTATTTGAGAATGAATCTTTCTTTTTTTGTATATCCTTCCCACCAAACTTGTCCAATATGTCTAATTGGCCTTTTTGAGTGAATAATGATCTATTAGAGCCTTGAGAATGAATGCTTACTAAATCTTCACATATTCTTTTAACCATAGATTGAGTGGCAGTTTCACCATTTATTTTCCTAGTCACCGCTCCTTTAGAAGTGAATGAAGTCGAAATTATCAATTCATTAGAACCATCTAAGTAATCTTTTAAGTAATCATTACTTTCAACATACTTATCGTCTAAAGAGAAGACACATTCAATAAAGGCTTTCTTCTCGGGATTTCTTATCTTAGAAAGGCTTGCTTTAGCACCACAGCAAACAGATATGGCGTCTATTATTACACTTTTACCGGCACCAGTCTCGCCTATTAAAACTGAAAATCCTTTATCGAATGACAATTGTATATTATCAGCTACAACGAAGTTTTTTATAGTCAATGAATTGAGCATATCTTTTCATCTCCTTATAATGAATATAAGCCTTTTAGGATGATTTTATATCAATTACAGATAAAATTTGTCTTTTTACCGATTCTACATCCAATTTTAAATCTTCATATAACTTTTTGTTTGTTCCAAACGTGATGAATTCCTTCTTAAAAGCAAAGGAAATCACTTCACCTTGAAAACCACTCTTAAACAATTTACTATTCAAAATCTGGCAAGTTCCATCTTCAATCCCATAGGGATCATAGATAAATATCTTCTTATAAATCATCAATTTATCAATATTAAATCCAGCCAATAAATCAGTTATCATTCCGATATCAAATTTATCAAATTCATTTATCAATTCAAAGCCTTTAGGACCTATTCCAAGAATCAATACATCAGATTTTCTTTCTTCAATGATTAAACCAGTCTCCAAAGGTTTATAAAATTTGGAATTATTATCTAAATCAAAAGCTTTTTCTTTAGCAATCCTTACAAATATCGGACCATTGTCATTGAATTCATATCCTTCAACAAAATCTCTGAATTGTTTTCCAAAATAGGGCATATAACACTTGCAATTAGGAATCGAATTAATCATCGATACATCATAAATTCCATGATGAGATGAACCATCGCCACCGTTCAATCCTGCACGTTCTACAATACACAATACAGATGTTTTTTGTCTTGCAATATCTTCGAGAATCTCATCATATGCACGTTGTTGGAATGTCGAATACTCAATTACAATCGGATGTGCCCCTTTTAAACTCAGGCCCCCAGAAAATGTCATCGCGTGTTCTTCAGAAATTCCAACATCAAAGCATCGATTTTGATATTTATTGAATACATTTTGTAAATTTGATCCGACAACCATCGCAGGATCTATAACAACAGCTTTTTTGTCAATTTCAAGCCTTTTATCTATAGAAGAAGCTAACACTTTAGAATATGTAATTGTGTCTGATTTATCCAGAAATTTACCAGAATAGTAATCAAATGGTCCAACACCGTGATACAGTCCATTTGAATCGTCTAAAGCCGGTTCATAACCCAATCCTTTTCTAGTAAGCATATGAATTACTATCGGGCCTCTTTTATTGAGTTTAGCTCTTTTAAAGGCATGATCGACTTTCTTCACGTCATTTCCATCGATAGGGCCGATATAAGAAAATCCAAGATTCTCAAAAATATTAGATCCTAAAAGACTTAATTTAAAAGAATCCTTCATCTTTTTAAGACAAGTATAGATCCATCTTGTAATCTTGCTTTTTCCAAACAAATTATAAAAAAGCTCGGCGCCTCTTCCATAAAACAATGAGTTTCTAATCTTACTAGACCATTTTGCTAAAGCACCTTTAGCTTGTTGAATAGACATTCCGTTATCGTTAAAAACGATGATCATCCTGGAATTGGGATCAGCGCCAATATTATTTAATGCTTCGAAAGATAAGCCAGATTCTAAAGCCCCATCCCCAATTATAGCCACAGTAAAACTATATAAATCATTCAATTGTTTTGCCTTTTCCATTCCATAAGCGATAGAAAGGGATGATCCAGAATGACCTGTTGAGACTTTATCAAATTTGCTTTCATCCTTATCTAAAAAGGGTGCTATTCCACAATCTTCCCTTATATTAGATATATCCCTACCAGTCAAAATTTTATATGTGTAGCTTTGATGTCCTGTATCAAATATCAAATCATCATTCAAAGCATCGAAATTACGCAGCAAAGAGACAGTTATTTCGACCATTCCAAGATTACTAGACAGATGCCCGCCATTTTTTGATACAACATCTATTATTTTATTTCTTAAGTCATGGCAAAGTATCTTACAATCTTTATAATTCAAATTTTTGACATTAGAAAAACTTGGATTTGATAAAGCTTCCTTTGATTTTTCCTTGTCTTTATTAGCCATTATTCCTCGTCTGATCCTTTGGTCGATGATGAAGAAATCTTATCGACTTTTTCTTTCAATGCATCGAGTCTTTTACCCATCTCAGCCAAGACTTTTTGTCCTTTTTCTCCGATTTTAATTTGCTCATCCAAAGATAAACCATCATCCTGAAGATTAGATAAAATCTGATTTATCTCATTTTCCAATTCTTGATAAGACATTTTTGAATAATCGATTTTCTTTTCCATATCAATTTCCTTCTTTCACTTTTTCGACCTTGGAAGTGATCTTTCCATCAGCCAATGCTGTCTCAACTATATCCCCTATTTTAACATCTTTAATAGATTTTACTGAATGGCCATTATAAGAAACAAACGCAAATCCTCTTTTCAAGGTTTTATAAACGCTGGTAGCTTCAATCATCGAACTATAATTAAGATATTTTTGATAAGCTTTTGTATAGTCATTTTTTATCAAAGTAATAAGTTGCTTATCATACAAACTTAGATTATTATTAGCTTTTAATAAGTTTTGATTCAGCAGAGATTCAAGATTGCTTTTATATTTTGTATATTTTAATTCCATGTTCTTTAGCTTTTCTTTAGGAGCTAAAGAAATTAATTTTCTTTCACATTCACTCAAAAACAGTCTTTCATGGTTTATCAAACTATTTAAATTATCCACCAACGCGTTTTTATATCTTTCATAATCGCTGGACAATTCTTTAATGCTTGGATTTATTAGATTTGCAGCATCCGTAGGTGTTATGGCAGTCATGTCAGCAACTCTATCACATACAGAGACATCAATAGTATGACCGATTGCGGTTATCACAGGACATGGGCTTTTAATAATCATAGCGACAACCTTTTCTTCATCGAAACAAGCCAAATCGCCTTTACTTCCTCCACCTCTGGCAAGAATAATTACATCAGGTTTAAAAGCAAATGCTTCTTTAAAAGCTGTACATATAGAATCAGGGGCAGAAGCACCTTGAACAATAGCACCAAATAGTTTCGTATCCTCGGTTGGGTATCTTTTAGACAGTGTGTTCAAAATATCTTTGTATCCGGCAGCTTCGGATGAAGAGATTATCGCAAGTCTTTTTACAAAACGAGGAATAGGTCTTTTCCTTTCTTCATCTAAAAAACCAGCCTTATATAGTCTTTCCAAAAGCTGTTTCTTCTTCAATAAGTTAATACCTTCTTTACTCTTTAACACTTCCAAAGAAGAAATTATCAAAGAAATAGAAGAATTACCTTCATAGAAATTTAAACCAGCTCTGATCCTAATAACATCTCCGACTTGATATTTAACTGTCATCTTAGCTGCAGTGCTAGCCCAGATAATTCCTTGAATCTTTGCCTGCCTCAACGATGAAGTAGTTGAATCTCTAAGACCTAAATAAACATGACCATTTCTAATGTTTTTGCTTTCAATCTCAGCATCCACGTATAGGCCTTTAAATTGAGGCTCATCAAAAGTCTCTTTTAATATTGAACAAAGCTCACCGACAGTAAAGACTCTTATTTGTTCGGGATAATAGTTCACTTATCCTCACCTTCTTTGCCATCATCTTTTATATCAGCATCAGAAGTATTTATGTATTTGCTCTTTTCAGCATCAAAAGGAGCTTTTAATCCACCGAGAGGTTCTTTTTGAACATCGATAGCTTGATTCACTATTTCTTTAATCTCGTTTTCGGAAGGAACTTCCATCTCTTTGACATCCACTTCGACTTTCTCATTGTCTATAACATCACCTAAAGCATTGTGCAACACTTTGTTTAAAACTGCATTTAAATATTTGGTTTCAGCATCATCAACATATTTTCTAGCGATTTCAATCGCTTCATTTATCGATATTTCAAGAGGAACAGCTTTGACCAACACAGTCTCTGAATATGAAACCATAAAAATAGCTTTGCTGATCCATGAGAGACGATCAAAAGACCAATTTATAAGGTATTCATTGACACGATTTTTTATTTCATCTTGATTGAGAAGAGCTTTAGCAAAGACATCTACATAGACTGGATCAATATCTTTAAATTTGCACATAAAAGCTCCACAAAGTATCATCTTTGCATCAAAATCCATATGAAGTGATTCATAGATCAATGCATCATATACACTAAATACAGTCTTCTCTCTGATAGTTCGCCTTGTCATGAACATAATAAAACTCGTCCCCCTTAAAAAAAGCTTATATATATTATCACAAACTACTTAATTTTTAGATTGTCTTTCCAGATATTTCAATTCTGAAAGAGATATCAGGCATACAAGCCTTTATTGCGTCTTTAAACTCGACTAATACCTTATTACCAATTTCCATCTCATTTGAACTAGAAGAATAGATCAAAAACACTTTGGCGACAAACGTATTACCCTCTTTTTGCAATGTCACATCATCATCAGAAAATGAGAAGAACATATTGGAATCGGGATTTTTATCTTGCACTTGTCTCAAAGCACATTTTACCAAGTCGATAAAAACAGTAGTCTTTACGAGAACCTTGTTCCTTCCATCATCGCTTACAACCATATACAAACCTAATTTAGAGTTCATACATTAGTTTCCTTATCTAATGCCTTCTTAATAGACAAAGATATACGTTGTCTTTTAACATCGATTTCTAAGACTTCCACTTTGACAACTTGACCGACATGAAGGACATCAGAAGGCTTGGATATTCTTCTATTGGCAATTTCAGAGACATGAACTAAGCCATCCTTATGAACGCCCAAATCGACAAAAGCACCGAAATCAGCTATGTTTCTAACAGTTCCTTCCAACACCATTCCGACCTTCAAATCTTCGATCGAATGCACTGCATTAGATAATTTTGCAGTCTTGAAATTACCTCTAGGATCTCTTCCAGGTTTAGACAGTTCCTCGATTACAAGCTTTACTGTATATGGATCAGACCCAACATTTCCAGCAACTTCTATAAATTTGTTTTCATCATTATTCTTAATAAATTCTTGAGCTTTATCAACAGAATCGATTCCATATAATGAAACAATATGTCTAGCGATTTCATATGATTCAGGATGAATTCCTGTATCATCGAAAGGCTCATTGCCTTTAACCCTTAAGAAACCAGCTGCATTCTTAAATGCAACAGGTCCAAATCCTTTAACCTTATGAAGTTGTTCTCTATTCTTAAAAGGACCATTTGAAGTTCTAAAATCGATTATAGATTGAGCGAGTTTTGATGAGACACCTGAAACATAGGAAAGTAATGAGACAGAAGCAGTGTTTAAATTGACACCGACATAGTTAACACAATCCTCGACAACCTTTCCCAAGTTCTCTTTCAAACCTTTTTGATCCATATCATGTTGATATTGACCGACACCAGCTGCTTCAGGAGGAATCTTTACCAATTCTGCCAAAGGATCTTCCAATCTTCTAGCTATAGATACTGAAGATCTCAAATTAACATCGTAGTCAGGAAATTCCTTCTCCGCTAATGGTGTAGCAGAATATACTGATGCTCCAGCTTCACTCACAACGATAACTTGAGTATCAAATCCATTGGTCGAAATGACTTCTTTCAAGAAATCAGCCGATTCCCTAGATGCTGTTCCATTTCCTAATGCTATAGCCTGAACTTTATATTTTCTTATCAAATCAGCAATAATTTTTAAAGCCTCATTATATCTTTGACCTTTTCCTAATGTAGGATAAACTACAGAAGTAGCTAAAACATCATTGCTCGAGGATATTACACAAATCTTGCATCCATGAGCATATCCAGGATCAAATCCCATAATTGTTTTTCCCATCAATGGAGGGAATAGCAAAATATCTCTTAGATTCTTTGAAAAGACACTCAAAGCTTCCTCTTTAGCTTTATCCAACAAATCTCCCCAAACATCATTGGTAACAGAAGGAAGAATCAATCTATCAAAACTATCTTCAACAGCGACTTCGATCAAATGACCATATCTAGAAATCTTAGGTTTCTCATGAGCCAAGATATAAGAGACAATTTCAGTCTTAGACAAAAGCAAGGCCTTCTTCAATACTTTTTCTCTTTCGCCTCTCGATATAGCTAAAACTTGATGGCCTTTGATTGTGGCAACTCCAAGCCTCAATCCGACATAGTTATCATAAGTCAAAACTTCGCTATCTTTAACTTTGGATATTTCGAATATTCCAGATTTATAAGCCAAAGATTTAATGAATTTTCTATATCCTTCGTTGTCGGAAATTCTCTCTGCAAGAATATCCAAAGCACCTTGAATACATTCTTCAACAGTCTTAAAGTTCTCACAAATATAGTTCTTAGCTACTTCATTTAAGTCACCGACAGGAGAAGTTAAAATAAAGTTCATCAAAGGTTCCAATCCGGCTTTTACAGCTTTAGATCCTCTAGTCTCCCTCTTAGGCTTATAAGGACGATAGATATCCTCCAGTTCAGTCAAATTATCGCATGAATCTATTCTAGCTTTAAGCTCAGGAGTAAGTTTTCCAAGACCTTCTATAGTATTTAAAACAGTTTCTTTTCTGTCCGACAACTCGTCAAACTTACTTCCAAGGCTCTCGATTCCACGCAACTGATTTTCATCCAATCCACCAGTTACTTCTCTACGATAACGAGCGACAAAAGGAACGGTAGCGCCTTGACTAAACAAATCTAACGCCGAATCAATTTTAGAAGTTGGAATATTTAATTTTGACGATATATACTCAGATTTTTCCATACTTCCTCCTTATATATTATTTAACGACAATATTAACAATCTTGTTTGGAACAACGATAGTCTTTACGATTGTCTTTCCTTCAGTAAACTTCTTTACTGTTTCTATTTCGTAGCAAGACTTCTTAAATTCTTCTAATTCTTCCTTAGTAGCTTTTACCTTGAAAGGAATCTTGGCTCTGACCTTACCGTTGACTTCAACAGCATAGATTACTTCGTTTGCTTGGCTCTTAGAGCTATCGGCTTTAGGCCATGCCTCGAAGTCTATCAAATCTTTATGTCCCATTAATGACCATATCTCTTCACCTAAATGAGGACAAATAGGAGCAATCATCTTTGCCAAACCTTCTAGCATTGAAACAGGAAGTCTTTCAGCACGATAGAACTCGTTTACCAAGACCATCAAACTTGCAATAGCAGTGTTGAAATGTAAGTCTTCAAAATCATGGGTTACCTTTTCTATTGTTTGGTTATAAATGGTATCCAAAGAGGCATAATCATCTTTGGTCCAACGAGAGCGCAATGAATCATCGACATACAATCTATAAATTCTTTCGATGAACTTCCTAGCACCGCTAGGCCCATTAGGATTCCAAGGTAAGCCTTGATCCAATGGTCCTTTGAATAATTCGTACAATCTCAAAGCATCAGCACCATATTCATTTATAACTTCATCAGGGGATACTGTGTTTCCTCTGGATTTGCTCATCTTTTCACCATCAGCACCTAAAATAATACCTTGGTGACGAAGTTTTTTGAAAGGTTCAGGGCACTTGAAAATTCCCATATCATAAAGGAATCTGTGCCAGAATCTTGCGTATAACAAGTGTAAGACAGCATGTTCTGCCCCACCCACATACAAATCGACAGGTAGCCAATGCTCTAACAATTTAGGATCTCCGATTTCATTTTCATTGGTGGGATCGATATATCTTGCATAGTACCAACAAGATCCTGCCCATTGAGGCATAGTATTAGTCTCTCTATGGCATGGAATTCCATTCCAATCCACATTAAGCCATTCCTTAGCTTTTGATAGAGGAGGCTTGCCGTCTCCAGCCGGAGTATAGTCATCCAATTCAGGCAAGACCAAAGGCAGATTTTTGAAATCCAATGCATGAATCTTATATTCATCATCATCTTCATGGACTACAGGAATAGGTTCTCCCCAATAACGTTGTCTGGAGAAAATCCAATCACGAAGCTTGAAATTTACCTTAATTCTTCCAGCTCCTTTTTCAACCAACAAATTGACAATAGCTTCTTTAGCTTCTTTGATCATCATTCCATCAGCCACACCAGAATTAATATGAACACCATCTTCAGTGAATGCAGCCTTAGATATATCGCCACCTTTAACCACTTCAATAATAGGCAAGTTATGTTTCAAAGCGAAAGCATAATCTCTTTCATCATGGGCAGGAACAGCCATGACAGCACCAGACCCATAAGATCCTAAAACATAATCCCCGATATACACAGGAACTTTCTTACCATTCACAGGGTTGATGGCATAGCTTCCTGTAAAGACACCGGTCTTTTCTTTATTCAGAGATGTTCTTTCCAAATCTGATTTTCTTTGGCATTCATTTATATAGTTTTCAACCGATTCCTTTTGATCTTCGGTAGTTATTTCTTTTACCAAAGGATGTTCGGGTGCTAAGACAACATAAGTACATCCATATAATGTATCTACTCTAGTGGTAAAAACAGAGAATTTTTTATCAGTATTTTCTATCTTGAAATCCACTTCCGCTCCTTGGCTCTTACCAATCCAGTTTCTTTGCATTTGAATAGTGGAGCTGGGCCAATCCAAATCATCCAATCCAGCTAAAAGCTTGTCACCATAAGCAGTGATTTTCAAGACCCATTGCTTCATAGGAATACGAACGACAGGGTATCCACCTCTCTCGCTCTTTCCATCTATTACTTCCTCATTAGCTAAGACAGTTCCTAAAGCAGGACACCAATTGACTGGTCTTTCACCATAATAAGCCAAATCCTTCTTAAACAATTGAATGAAAATCCATTGGGTAAACTTGTAATATTTAGGATCAGATGTCTTTATTACACGATCCCAATCATATGAAAAACCACAACGCTTCAATTGTCTTATAAAATTATCGATATTAATATCGGTAAAAGGACCTGGATGTTTGTTATTCTTTATAGAATATTGTTCAGCAGGTAATCCAAAAGAGTCAAATCCCATTGGATGAAGAACATTGTATCCTTGTGCTCTTTTGAATCTAGAATAAGCATCGGTGGCTGAATAACCTTCTACATGACCGACATGAAGTCCTTGTCCTGAAGGATAAGGAAACATATCCAATACATACATTTTAGGCTTTGAAAAATCTCTTACATCAGTCTTGTAGGACTTATTTTCTTCCCATACCTTTTCCCATTTTTTCTCTATAGAATCACTATCGTACATACTTCACTCCTCCAAAAAACTATATTTTTGACACAATCAATATTTTACGACATCCATCAATTCTTTTGTAGTTAAACTAGCAAGGTCTTTAAAAACTGAGCAAAATCTATTTGCTATAATTAAAAAAGTAAATCAAACAATTTTTCTTTTCCATTCACCATTCTCATCTTTATAGAAAATAATGTCAGTCAAACTATCATTGTCATATATTTGCCATATGGAATCCATATCCATAGCCCATTGTTCTTCTTTAATATTTTCTCTTTTTTCAAATATGAGGTGACCTTCAATAGAGTCTTTTAATTCCCCTGCAAATTCATCAGTTTCGTAGAGAAATACGATGTACATATCTTGACCTTTTAAAGTCTTGAATTCCATCAAACCCTTTAAAACAGGATTAGATATCGATAATCCTGTTTCTTCTTTTACTTCTCTGATTACAGACTGAACAAGGTTCTCGCCTTTTTCAACATGACCACCGGGCAATGTCCAACCAGGCCAGTCATGTTTTGTACGCATTTGAAGCAAGACTCTGCCATCCTTGTCTTTGACAAGGCACATATTAGTCAATTCAGCTTTTAATGTTCTATCCATAACTTATATAAAATTTCCAATCCACTTAATAATATCATTTAAAACAAATAATATTATTAATTCAGTGTATTTTGAACACGCTATCTTATAAATTCAAGAAAAGATATCCTTTAGTTCAATCTCTTTAAATTCACCTTCTTTCAAATCAGGAGGCAAAACTAAAGCACCTATTTGAATTCTTTTCAAATCAGTTACTTGATTATCGATTTTTTCAATCATCCTTTTGACTTGATGGAACTTACCTTCGCAAATAGTTAATTCCAAATGATTTGAATCTATTTTCTTTATCCTTTTAGCCTTGGTCTTATATGGTTTATCATTGCCATCCAATAAAGTCATCTCATTCATCAGCACATTCTCGTCTTTAATAGGAAATTGTGTTGTCACTAAATAAGTCTTATCGACTTCCTTATTGGGAGAGATGATGTTATGCAATAAAACTCCATCATTTGTGACCAATAAAAGACCAGTAGTATCTTGATCTAATCTTCCGGCGACATTAAGACCTAATCTTCTATATTTAAGTGGAAACAAATTCAAAACAGATGGATAGACTTCATCCACATTCGATGACAAATAACCTTTAGGCTTGTTTAACATCAATAAGACCTTTTCTTTATAAAATACAGGATCATCGAAAAAAGTTACGACATCATTATTAGGATCAATATCATAGCTAGAATCTCTAATTATTTGACCATTGACAGTCACAGCTTCCTTCTTCAAATAAGATTTTATTTCTTTCCTTGAAGCATATCCCAGATTCGATAAGAATTTATCTAAACGCATATATCTATTAGCCATCCTTTAAGACTGATCCTATTCTAACAAATAAGTATTTATTTTGAATTTGTTTAGGGTTATGAAAAGATGGATACTAAGATTTATAAAAAAATCCAGTCAATTTAGACTGGATTCAATCTACGAAGATTAAAAATCAAAGTTTAGAAGCTTTATCAGGAGCAGAATAATTATCACCATCTTTAGTAACATCTAAAGTCAATTTCACCGTGAAAGAAGCCTTTCCGTCACCATAATTGTCAAATTTAGAAGTGTAACTTCCTGATAAATTTAATTCCAATGATTTGAACTTCTCATTTTCTATCAAATAATCCATATTAGTTTCAGTCAATACTATGGAATCCTTCCATTTAGTAATTTATGTAGTTTCACTAAAACAAAAGAAAATAAACTAATTAGGCTTCTTTTGTCAATGTTTAACTTAATTTTAGCCTATTTACGGCAATAAAAAAAGACCACCATCATCACTGTCAATGGTCAAAAAATAAGGGTTAAAGTATGTTCGTGCTTTTGATAGTCAGTTAGTGCTTTTGATAAATTACCTGCTTTTAAAACACGCAAAGAAAAAAGGCCTACTTCGCCAAAAATCAAGCAATTTATGCCTAAAATAAACGAAATAGCCCTATAAAATGAAAAAAGGACTGATATTTTTGGTATCAATCCTGTTGTTTCAATATGTCTAAAAGCATAACATTTAATACAATTTCGTACCCTAGACTATTTTTCGTACCTTTTTATACCCCCCCAAAAAAAAAGCAAAAGAAAAACCATCCTTTTAACTGGATGGTCAAATCTTTTTTATTCGACAACAATTCCTACATCATTCTTATATTTGTGAAGATCTTCTTTATATGCCTCAATCACCTTTATAACCATTTTATTAATGGCAGTCACTTTTACAATCATAGGTAATAAACGCTGATTTGTATACTCCATCACATATTTTGCGTCTTTGAACTTATCAACCACGATATTGTTCTGAAATATTTTGTGAACAACTAAAATTCTATATTCATTAATTTCATCAAAATTATCAAGAACATCAGATTGAAGAATGGATAGATTTCTTAACTCTTTTGTTAATCTACCAAGTGTGAATTTATCTTTATATGTTTTAATGTAGTATTCATCGTTCTCTTCACAAATTTTTTTGAGGCGTTCTTTCGTAATTTCTTCTTTTTCTATTTCGGTGACTGAATTATGATAGCAGATCAGTTTTCTGAGATTGAACTCTAGCATCTGAGCTATTTCTATAAAGAAGCCGATGTTTGCGTAGAAGGCGACCCTTACGTTTGGATCACCTTCAGCAATCTCTGAATTAAACTGAATTTTTAATTCTCTTTCATCCATTAAAACCTTACCTTAGAACGAAGAACATAACATCACTTGAGAATAGTGGCTTATTGTTATTGTCAAATTCAGTCAATTTGATTCCATATACTCCTTTGGCAAGACCTGTTATCGCTTTGAAATACATGCCTTCCTCGACCTTAAACTTTCCTAGCAAGCTTTCAATTGTACCTCCTAACAGTTTTGGTGGAGCCATATGAACAACCACTTCAGAAGAAATATGCTGTCTTTGAAAATTGCCGGTTGCCAAATATAATTCTATAATTGAGTGTCCGTAGTTCTCTGTGACAGGTTGAAAATACACATTGACTAGATCTGCTCCTGTAGCTAGCTTTATATTCGCTGCTTTCATTAAGCTTTGGCGATTGCTTTCAGCTTCTTTCGCATCAAATGAAGCATGATCTGATTCAACGTACTTAAGTTTCAAAGTCAAGGGCTCTGCAATGTTGTTTGCAAAATTAAAAGTTATCTCTTTTGCCCTATTATCGAAATCAACAACGGCTAAGTTCATTTTTGAGTCAAAAAAACTATGGTGTGGCGTATCTATTATTTTGCATTTCTCCCCATCGATTTCAACAGAAGCAATGTTTGAACCAATGATGATATTGTGTTTTTTGACATTGTAGTTTTCATCTTGCTGAACCACAAACTCATCTTTATCATTCAAAAAGTTTGTCACCGCCTGTTTGTCTTTTGCTTCCATATCTTTAGAAACGAAACAAAGAGTTCTTTCTAAAATAAACTTTTGATACTTATTCATAATTATTTGCCCTCCTTATTGATAGAGAAAACAAATTCAAGACATTCTCTAAGTTCAGCCTCATTTAATTCTTGAACTTTTTTGGATTCAGAATGTGCAATGTTATTTCTTTGTATTCTTAATCTATTAAAAATATCAGTAAGGTGCTCGATTCGATTTCTCTCGGGGACTACAACATCGTTTTCGTATGCTTGATCCAAAACCATGTATCCCCAGCCATCATCCATATCTCTGCTCTTTGGAGCATTCTCACTCATTCTATTAAAGAAACAGGTCATTCTTTCATAGAAATCCTCTCCATCGCATTTATAATCAAATTTGAATATGGCGTCCAATAACGAACATAAATCAAGGATAAATAGCCTTTGTTCTTTTTTGCTGAATAAGCCTTTCTTAGCTAGCAAGCCCTCGAAATAATCCTTATTTAAGCCTTTGACGATTTTAGCTCTCTCAATTGCATCCTGCTTATCTTTTAATTCAGCATTTACCTTATTCTCAACATCCTTGTAGATGTCTTCCTTCAATGACTTGATATATTCTATGATCTTATTATTTTCAATGACGCCGCATTCACTAGAGATGTTTATGCTCTTGCCATCGTAGTTAATCATGCCATAGTTTTTTACATTTAATGAATTCTGGTTATTAATTATTTTTTTATTTTCTTCATAACCTGCATAGCCAGATTTCAAATTGAAAATCATCCATGATCTAGACAACAAGCGTTTAAAATCACAATCGCCATTCATCAAATATTTTGCAAGATCCTCAAATCCATTATCGACAAAAAACTCAAATAAATCTTTAAAGCTCGCGTGCGAAATTGAATCGTACACAAACTCATAATAATGATAGTAATTGTTATCTAAAAGTTCTCTTACCAGTTTTAAATCTCTAAGCTTTCTAATCTCGTTTGGAATTATGATTTTATTATTGACACATTTTACTTTGGCCATTTCATCTTCTGGCAAGTTGCTATTCAACTTCACAGCTCGATCCATCTCTTTTTCGTTAAGATGAAAGACCTTCTCAAATTCTTTACTGCTTGAAAAATTTAGAGACTTCATTCTAGCGATTACCTCGCCATTGTAATCGTTAAGTTTTTTCGCATATTCCAAGTTTCCTTTTTCAATAAGGGATTTTATGTCAGCTTCTTTGAAATAAAGGACTCTGCCATACACCCTATTGTCTCCAAATTGATTCTTTCCTGTAACATATGTGTTAATCCAGTCTGTTTGGTAAGACATGTTATACCTGTTATACTCATATTTAGGGAGATTTTCGCTATATAGCTCTTCCTTGTAAGAGCTAATAACTTTATCTAACACATCGAACATCCCATATTTAATCGCCATCGCAACAATATCATTGTGCAAATGAGTATATGTGTATTCCTTGCATTGATTATATTTGTTTTTCAACGGCACAATTTGAAACTCGAATGATGTTGCATAGTCAAAGCAATTCGGTGATGTTTTCCTATTCTTAAAGAAATACTCAAATGTTTCTTGTGTTATAAAATATGTATCTACCTCGCTGATATAATGACTTAAATCACGAGGATAAGCAAAAGGGATTTCTTTGCTATTTAAAGGTTTGGTTCCCACTGCAAATACTCTAAATCCAATGGTTTCAAGAACATCTGGTCTATCGCAATCAACTACCATTTTTACGAATTCATCAATGAATCCGTAGACAAGAAAAGCAGCCCATACCTTTTGGGTGTTCATTTTAATTAACTCATCGCAACAAACACCGAATATCTTTTTAGCGCCAGCATTAATTATCTCTAACCATGTTTTAGCGTTAGGTTCCTTATATTGAACGTTATAATTGCGCCCATAGTACAAAGTTCTACCAAAAACATACGCGGATTTTTGATATTCATATTTCTTAAAATTCTTGGCATCATCCTTTTTAATTAATAATGATAGTCTTTTTTCTGCATCCATATCATCCAAAGTAATAGCAGGTTCTTCCTCTTTTCCTAAGAGCAAGTAATCCAAGCTAACTCCTAATGCTTTTGCTATATCAGGGATGATGGATAGATTTGGATCACCTTCACCTTGCTCCCATTTACTTACTGCACGATCAGTAATATTTAATTTTTCACCAAGTTCTGCCTGAGTAAATCCTAATTCTTTTCTTTTTTGTTTAATTCTATCGCCTATATTATTCATGGCAGCGCCCTCCTTTTGTACAAAAATTCTACCATAAGTTCGATTTTTTGCCTATGAAACACCAGAATATTTTTCGTTGAGTTGAGTTTTTATCTTTTACAGCAAACGATAATTCTACTCTACGTTCAGTTGAATTGACCGTTTTCCAAAAGAAAAGCCTCCCTTTTAAGGTCGGGGAAGCTATTAGACCTACTACTGTTTCCGCAGCCGAATGTGCATTATCTTTTAACGAGCCATAGGCTCAACGCTAATCTCGTCCCCACCATGACTTAGGAGCATTTGGGAGGATTAGCGACATATTACTCAGTTTCGAGTGATTTTTACTAAATTATTTTTTTCTAGTTTCTGAAATTGAATATGATACTTCTGTCGCAATTTACTACCGCCTTATTAATAAGGTAACTCCAGATATCTTCATCATATGTATGCAGAACATTTGGCCTATTATCTAAATCATCAATGAATGCATTTAAGTATTTCGATTGAACTTTCTTCTTTTATATTCAAGTCCAATTTTTCCTATTTTGCAAATAACTTTTTTATGTTCTAAATCGTATAAATCATATTTCTTTTGGAACTAATCTTGATCAATGTTTCAGTACTATTATGTTCTATAAGGTTCTTAACAAGGATAATGATGTCCTCTGCCTTTTGATTTAAGGATGCAAGTTTGGTCTCAAGTTCCAATGTATTATCTAGGATTTGAATCATCTTTTTACAATCCTAGACTAGTCGGCTTCTGTTCCAAATGAATTCGTTGTAGGCAAAGATGAACTTTGATTTTACTTCATCTTCAGTAACGAATGGTGTTTTACAAATATTGTCATACTAATACTTTCTATTGCAGCGATATTTAACACATCGATATTTGTCTGCTGAATGTAGAACTTTTCGTCATAATAAGAACCGCAGTCACCACAGATTAGTTTGCAAGAAAACTCATTGCAGCAATTGTATCATTGAGCCAAACTTCCACGTCTTTCAAACTCTAGCTAAAGCTTCCAATAGCGAAATTCACATAGCCGCTAGCGAGCGCTTTCATTTTTTCTGAGTAATGCTTGAACCCTTTTTCAAATCGTCGATTGAGATGTTATCCTCCGCTTCGTAGTCTTCGAGGTTCTAGCTCTGGCGGATATTTTCCGCTAGGGCATGGCATTCAGTGCCGAATTAAGATGCATCGTTTATTTCATCTTCCTAATTTGCTAGGAACTTAGTGGCATACCCGCAGTGAAACCACTCCTTGCTGCTAGGAGCTAAAATTGAATGTTTTCTCACTTCACTCATTCTTACCGCCTCCGTTTCTGCAAACTCTTAAATAGTGACGTTCTGTACAGAGTCTCCTGGGGTGATGATCGTCACTTTGTCTGAATCAATGCCGAAGAGTCTTTTCAATAACCCTCTTTTGACTTTTTTCTTCTTGCACATGACGATTCCACCTTTAGAAGATTCATTAACAACAATGATATTCAATTTGTGTTTCATATGAACATCTCATTCTGATTTCTAAGCAAGGCGTGTTATCTCTTGTTCACTGTATGGAGAAAAAGGAGGATTTTTAAGGTCCCTATTTTCAAAAAAAGTTGAACTATTTTTCGCAGCATAAAAAAAGACCAACAGCATATTTGCTAATGGCCTATAAGATATATTCGTGCTGTTCGTGCTTTCGACAAATTATCTACAAACTAAAAAGACAAATAAAAAGTGGTTATCTCTTCTGAAATCGAACAAAATATGCTCAAATCAAACAAAAAAACCTGAAATAACAAAAAAAGGACTGATATTTTTGGTATCAATCCTATTGTTATCTATTGGGGCGGATAGCGAGGTTCGAACTCGTGCATGCCGGATTCACAGTCCGGAGTGTTAAACCGCTTCACCATATCCGCCATTACTCACACCTATTCTACCGAACGATGTGCGGAACGGTAATTAGATTAAACTAATTAGACCGATTAGTCAATAGACTTACGGTTGTAGAACTCGACGATAAGAGCCTCGTCGATTTCAGGAGTTAACTCACTTCTCTCAGGAAGACGGGTAAGCTTTCCTTCAAGCTTGGTCTTATCAAATTCGACATAAGGAACACGAGTAGTAGCCTTCTCCAAAGCTTCCTTAACAATCTTTAAGCTCTTGGAAGAATCTTTCAAGGTGACTACTTCTCCTACTTGGGTAAGGTAAGAAGGAATATCCACCTTCTTGCCATTGACCAATACGTGTCCGTGATTGACCAATTGTCTAGCTTGACGACGAGTGGTAGCAAAGCCTAATCTGTAGACGATGTTGTCCAAACGTTGCTCACAAACTTGCATAAATGCGAGTCCGGTGATGCCCTTAGACTTCTTGGCGATACCAAAGTATCTACGGAATTGACGCTCAGAGATACCATAGGTAAAACGAAGCTTTTGCTTTTCAAGAAGCTGTCTTCCGTATTCTGAAGGCTTCTTCTTACGGTCTTGACCGTGTTGACCAGGTCCATAAGGACGCTTGGCAAGTTCTTCTCCAGTTCCGAGAATGGAGTAACCGAGATGTCTGGAAACCTTCCAGACAGGTCCTGTGTAACGTGACATATTTAATTTGTCCTTTCTAAAGCTGTTAGACAAGGCGATGCTTCCCCATCCCCGGATGAATGATGTTCCCCTTTTTGGCAAAAGGATACTTTTTTGATCAATCATCAGGCGAGATGATAAACATCGTGCCAACAAGCCTAGGAAGTATATACTCTAGGTGCACTTTTTTCAAGTGTTTTTTCAATCTTTTTGATTTTTTTATTAGAAAGGAAGTGCAGAATTATCTTCCTTCAATATTGCAGCTCCTTCAACTCGTCCATTACTTCTTTAGCAGTCTTGTAATCGGATGTGTACTTAGCAGAGCTTACATCTATTTCGTAATTAGAAAATTATTCCCTGAAATTTATGAACACATATTATCACACAAAAAGGGCGGGCTTTTATAAGCCCGTCCTCAATTACTTATTTACTTTCCTTCTATACTTATCTGCCCATCCTTCAAAACAAGTTTAGCTTCCTTAATAACTTTTCCTTCTAACATTGCAATAGCTAAAGGTGTTTCAATCTTATCCTGAATATATCTTCTAATAGGACGAGCACCATAGCTTGGAGTATAAGAATCTTTATGTATCTTCTTGACTACTTCATCATCATAAGTCAACTCGATAGGTCCTTGTTCTCTATTGCTCAATCTATTCTTAAGTATATTGAGAAACTTCTCTACTATCTTATCTATGACATCATCAGTCAAACTATTGAACATAACCGTTTCATCAATTCTATTTAGGAATTCAGGACGGAATGTGCTCTTAAGTAATTCAGTTACTTTTGCTTTATTCTCGGAAGTATTTCCTTCTAGCAAGTATTGGCTTCCAAGGTTTGAAGTCATAATGATTACCGTATTTCTAAAATCGACAGTTCTTCCTTTTCCATCTGTCAATCTTCCATCATCCAAGACTTGAAGAAGAATATTGAATACATCCGGGTGAGCTTTTTCAATTTCATCTAATAGAATAACTGAATATGGCTTACGTCTTACAGCCTCAGTCAACTGACCACCTTCCTCATATCCAACATAGCCAGGAGCAGCTCCGATCAATCTTGAGACCGAGTATTTTTCCATGTACTCGCTCATATCGATTCTGATCATCTGACCTTCGCCATCGAACAATTCATCAGCCAAAGCTTTAGCAACTTCAGTTTTTCCTACACCTGTGGGGCCTAAAAACAAGAAGCTACCCAAAGGTCTATTGTTATCTTGAATTCCGGCTCTACTTCTCAAAATGCAATCGTAAATCTTTTGTATAGCTTCATCTTGACCTATGACACGATCTTCCAATTCCTTCTTCAATCCTAAAACTTTTTGTTCGTCGGATTTATTCATTCTATCAACAGGAATCCCAGTCCATTGACTGACAACTTGGGCGATGGATTCCTCTGTGACAACATCAGAGAATCCTTCTTTTGCAGTCTTATCCTTAGCCGTAGCTAATTTCTTCTTTAATTCAGGGATGAGGCCATTTTGAATTTTAGCGGCAGTCTCATAATCAGCATTCTGCATTGCTCTTTCCAAATCCAAATTTGCTTTATCAAGTTGTTTTTGGGCATCTTTAGCGGTATCTAGTTGTTTCTTCTCATTCTGCCACTTTAATGTTAAAGAATCTCTTTGACTTGAAAGTTCAGCTATCTCTTTCGTCATATCGGCTAATCTCTTCTTTGCAGATTCGGAATCATCATTCTTCAAAGAGACCTTTTCTATTTGAAGCTGAAGTATTTTTCTATTTACTTCATCCAAATCCTCAGGCATAGAATCTATTTGCATTCTAGTTCTAGCACAGGCTTCATCGACCAAGTCGATAGCTTTATCAGGCAAAAATCTATCTGTTATATACCTATTAGATAAGGTTACGGCAGCGATAAGAGCATCATCAGTTATTAGAACACCATGATGACTTTCATAAGCATTCTTTAAGCCTCTCAATATTGCGATAGTATCTGGAATGGTAGGTTCATCTACCATTACAAGCTGCATACGTCTAGCAAATGCAGGATCCTTTTCAATGTACTTTCTATATTCATTCAATGTCGTAGCACCAATACAATGCAATTCACCTCTAGCCAAAGCAGGCTTTAAAATGTTTGCTGCATCCATCGAGCCTTCACCAGTTGCACCAGCACCGATTAGTGTATGAATTTCATCGATGAAAAGTATGATCTTTCCATTGCTCTTAGAGACTTCCTTCATTACAGCTTTCAATCTATCTTCAAACTGACCTCTATATTGAGCACCGGCAATTAAGGATCCGACATCCAAACTCCAAATAGTCTTATCCTTCAATGATTCAGGAACATCACCCTTGAATATTCTCCACGCCAATCCTTCAACAATAGCCGTCTTTCCTACGCCAGGATCACCGACAAGAATAGGGTTATTTTTAGTCTTTCTAGCTAGAATAGTCATAACCCTTCTGATTTCATCATCTCTTCCTATGACAGGATCTATTTTTCCATTAGCTACTTCGCTCACCAAATCTTTTCCATATTTAGACAATGCTTCATATGTATCTTCAGGAGTGTCTGATGTAACCCTAGAAGATCCTCTTATTGAACGAATAGCCTTTTCAAAACTTTTTCTATCATAAGAAGGAATATTGGATAAATTTCTCACAATTGAAGAATTGATATCGAATTGAGAAAGCAATAGATGTTCTACTGAAAGATATTCATCATCGAACAATTTCTCGATATTTCTAGCTTTTTCAATCATCTTTTCAAGATCGGATGAAAATCCAATATCAGATCCACCCTGGACCTTATTCACGCTGTTCATGAAGGAATCGATCATTTGACTTACCTGTTTAGGATCTATATCGAGCTTCTCCAAAATTCTCACATAGAAAGAATCAGGTTGATCAAACAAAGCCCTTAGGACATGGACAACACCAACTTCAGGAGCTTGATATTTGCTAGCAAGTTGCTTAGCTAGTGTCAAAGCCTCAATTGTCTTCTTTGTATATTGATTAGATGTATCAGCCATAAGGCACCTCCTCTGAGGTCTTTCTCAACCTCGCAATTATCATTTTATCTAGAAAATTAGCAATGTCAAGTAGAGAGTGCTAATTTTGATAAAACTTATTTCAAACCCACTTTAGTGTTTTATAATTCCACATATGAACGCATTAACAATTACATTAATTTCTATCTTTTCAGTAATATTTGGAATATTACTAATCTCTTCTATCTGTTCTTATATAGGCTATATGGCTATTTGGAATGCTAGAACTTACGAAATCAACAATCCTGTAAAAATTCAGTTTGAGGATATTGAAGAATGGACTACTAGGATCCCTCTTTCTTTCAAAATCAAAAAGAAATTGCCAGATTTTGATAAAGAAGTGAGAGGGTTCATCTATTCACCAAAAGACAATTCCATAAAAAAGAAACCGATTGTAATAATGTCAGTAGGCTATGGGAGAACGCACCTTTCTTATTTGTTAGATATAGGCATTCTAACTAATGATGGATTTGAAGTCTTCGCTTTCGATCAATTCGGTACTGGAATGTCTGGTGGGAGTAAGCAAAGAGGCATTCATTTTGGACGTATCACCTTGGATAGTGTGCTCAATTCAATAAAAGAATCAAAAGTATTTGAAGGAAGACCTATATACCTCTATGGGCATTCATGGGGTGGATATAGTGTCTTGTCAGTATTAGGAAAGCATAAAGAAATTAGCAAGGTAATAGCAAGGAGTCCAGCAGGCAAGCCTGTTCTTTCCACCTATGTCTTAGGTCAATCCATGTTAGGAAAATTCTTAACTAGCTTCTTATATATTGTCGGTATACCAATGATATTTCTATTTCAAGGTCCATCTGCCTTTGTCAGTGCTGCAAATCAGGTCAAGAAAAACAAGAATACAAAAATATTGATTACTTCATGTAAAGAAGATCCAACAGTTTTAACAATAGCCTCTCCAATACCAAAATTAATAAAGAATTCCCAGGAAAACGTCGAATTCTACATAAGAAATGATTTAAATATCCATAATGACTTATTAACTAAAGAAGGATACGATTACTTCAAAGAAAAACAAGCTGAATTTAATTCAATAATGAATACAGTTGATTCCTCATATGAAGAAAGAATGAATGATTTCCTTTCAAATTTGGATAGAACCAAGATTACTTCAGATTCAAATGAGAAAGAAAAAATATTAAGCTTCTTAAATAAATAAAAAATTGTTATAATTGTTTCGTAAAGAAAAGGAAATGTAATTATGAAAAAATTATTAAAAGCAGGTTTGATTTCATTGATGATGGTAGGAAGTCTTGCAAGTTGTACAGATGGAGTTAGCGGAACAACAGTTGCAACCGGACAAGGTTCAAACACACCTTCTGCAACACCAACCCAGCCAAAAGAAGATGGCAAAATGACTGTGGAAGAGGCTAAAGCATATGCAGATGCTCATTATTCACAAGACAAGGTAGCAGAGAAATACAATCAAGGCGAAGCTGTAATAAATTATGACCTCAAAAAATGTGAGGGTCTTATATTGACTCAGCTTGGCCTAAAAGTTGGGGTGGGTTCCACAACGCAAACATTAAAAGAAGAAGATTTAGTTGTTTTGACATCCAAAGACATTGATTCTATGGCAAAAGCTATTGATTCATTTGAAAGTAAAGATAAGGCTGAATTAAATTTTTCAATGACTGAGAATATTATGAAAATCGAATTCGATTTTCCAGCCTCAATACTTACAGCTGCATTAGAAAAATTATTGACAGGAATTCAGAACAGCGATGGTACAGGAACAGGGGATACTAATACCCCAGTTATTACATTTGAAGACTTCGTAGGAAGTGGTGCAGGGATGTCAGGATACATAACTGTCAACGAATTAGGTTTAGCAAGCGGAGTTGATGCCACCATCGATTACACCTTAACCTTCAATTATGTCTATGAATCTACACTTCCAAATGGAACAACAACAAATACAAAAGTACCTGATACCGAGTCGATTAAAGGTGATGCCACTGCAGCAATCACTTATTCAATGGGCGAGACAACAAAAAAAGCTTAATTGTTATTGTTTTTGAATAAAAAAAGGATTGGAATTAGATTTCCAATCCTTTTTACGTTAGATTTATAATTCGTATTTTTTTACTTCATGATGAAATTAATAATTTAACATTATTTCAAAATGATAGCAGCATTATTCTTCTTTCCACGTTTTAAGAAGAAAACTTTCCCATCTAAAGCGTTAGATCCATCTAATATCATGTTTGGATCGACCACCTTTTCTCCATTCAAACTTACAGCATTTCCTTTTAAGAATTCCCTAGCCTCACGCTTAGAAGAAGCTAATTTTGTAGCTATCAAAGCATCGACTAAATTCATACCAGGCTCAACTTCAATAGCATCTAAAGAACTAGCTAAGTCCAACAAGGACTGCTCTTTAAGATTCTTGAAATCACCACTAAAGATAGCTTCAGTCATCTTCACACACTCATCAGCAGCTTCTTTTCCATGTACGAGAGAAGTGACCGAATAGGCCAAAATTTTTTGACCCATTCTCTTTTCTGGAGCTTGCATGTGTTCAGCAACAATAGCATCGAGTTCTTCCAAAGGACGATCATCAAAAATATAGAGATATCTTCCGACATCGTTATCAGCTACATTGATGAAGTATTGATAGATGTTGAAAGGGGAAGTCATAGAAGGATCGAGGAACAAAGCACCTTTTTCGCTCTTTCCAAACTTCTTTCCGTTAGAATCACAAATCAATTTGACAGAGAAGACCTGGCAAGGGCATTTCTCCCCTTCCTTCTTTTTAACAAAATCCAATGCAGTAGTTAAGTTACCCCATTGATCACCACCACCGATTTGCATTATGCAACCATATTTTGATCTCAAATTCCAGAAATCACCAGCTTGAAGGATCATATATGAGAATTCTGTATATGAAATTCCAACTTCCAAACGAGATTTGACTATTTCTTTTGCCAACATATAGTTGATAGGCATCAATTTTCCAAAATCACGTAAGTAAGTGAGAACGTTTGTAGTTGACCACCAATCATAATTATTGACACAAATACCTTTGTTAGGATCAGAGAAGTCCAAATATTTTGAAAGCTGTTTTTTCAAGCACTGAACATTGTAGTTTACTTGTTCGGGTTCCAAAAAGCTTCTCTCGGATTTCTTTCCCGAAGGGTCTCCAATCATACCAGTTGCACCGCCGACGACAGCAATGATTCTATGACCAGCTTTTTGAAGTCTGGACAAGATATGAATCATGATGAAGTTTCCTAATTGCATCGACTTATTTGAAGGATCAAATCCACAATAGATTGTTTGTGGAGTCTTGAGCAATTCTCTAATCTTTTCTTTATCTGAATAACTATCCAATAATCCACGTTTGTTCAAATCATCAAAAATATCTATCATAAATTTTCTCCTTTATTCTTTTAAATAAATAGCATACATATTTTATGCTTCTTTTATTTATGTTCAAGTCTAAGAAGGTTGAAACAAACAATCTTTCAAATAAACAACATATGTTTTTTCTATTTTTCTCTTTCCGAGCAAACAAAAATGAACTGTCTTTTCGATTTTAAACTCTACCAACCCATCTTTTAAATAATATTCGCTTATAAACATATCCTTATTCAAATCAACATTATTTATATTTTTTCCACTTCTTATATGATTTTGAATTTTATAGTAGCTTTGAAAGAAATCTAATTCCAAATAATTGATTTGCATACCATCGATAGAAGCTAGAAAAGAAAAAACAATCAAGAAAGAATATAAAAGAAATAAAACTTTGCTTTTCATTGTTTGAATATAAAAATGGCTACAAAAACTAAAATCATCTCTATGAATAAGAAAGCCAATCCTAAATATCCGAGTTCTTTTCTGGATTTGACCTCATTATCTTTAGTCTTTTCCTGAATAATGCTGCCAATGATCGTCAAGTTCTTCTCATTTTTATTTTCTTTTACCAAATCAAAACAATCCTTGTATTTGGAATTATTAATAAACCCTGTCCCATCTTCCAAATAGTTATTTATCACATCCAAAACTTGGGAATCTAATGATTCAGTTGCTTCGACTAAAGATAATCCACATTCAAGTTTAGATCCTATAATTTTCAATACTTCTTTGATTTGAACATCGCTTATAGAGCCTTTTCCTTTTTCTTTCTTATCGAAGTACCAATAACCTAAAAGCCCGAAGATTAAAAATATAGAGAAAATTCCCAATGCCAAAAAATTGGAGCATTCGAAATATAGCTTCAAAACAACTATCAATAGCAATCCCATCACTAATAAAGATAAAGAAGAATATTTCAATACTTTGTTTTTGTTTTTAAGATTCAAATTATTGTATTTCATTTTACAAGTCTCCTTTTCTTTTCATGGAGGTTACTCCCATACAACTCAACTATCTCAAAAAATATAATTGATATCAGTTCCAAAATTAAACCTAGCCATTCAACATTAGAAAGAGTTTCATTGATCAATGTTATTACAGGGAAAAACATCAAAGGTATCGATATACACAAAGACATTATCAACCCTGTACTACGCATATCTTCTGTAGTTTTAAAGGTTTGTTCTTTTTGTTTCTCGAAATCGATTAACTTGGTTATATTTAATCTTATTCCATCATTATTTTTATTGTTGTGGCATTCGATCATGTCTTTAGTAATTTCACCTATTTCCTTGTAAGAAATCAACGAATCAAATTCTTTATTTATTATGGTTTGATAAATCAAACTAGAAGACTGACATTCTTTGCCAAACTCCTTAATAGCATCATCGATATCATCTGCCTTAGATAATATCAAGCCAAATCTTATTGCTAGGGAGCAATCAATCATATTATCTTTACTGCTATCCATCTTCTTTAGTCTATAAAAGCCCATAGAGATTGATGTAACTATTGAAATAGTTAGAAACAATAAAAACATCGCTATTGAATTGTCGAAGACAAAAAGAGAAAAGCTGACTATTAATCCACACAACAAATCTTTCCAACAACACTTGATAAGCCTAATCAGTTTTTTATCATTTTTATTCATAGTTTAATCCTTTCCCACCCATAAACGTTGAGTGAAACTATAAAAAGCTTCTTCTTTTAAAAAAGAAAAGTAATCTATCTTTATCTCTTTATTTTCAAATACATTAAAGAAGAAAGAATACTTATATCCATCTTTTAAATCAGAAATGTAATTATTCATAAGTAACTCAAATCTATTGTGATGAATTTCAAAAGATTGATTACTCTTGTTGAAATCCAAGGATTCAATAAAGCATTTTTCACCTATTGATTTGAGATTTAAATTTATTCTTTTATATTCATATTCGTTATTTCTAATATTGTATATAGTCATAAAAGATAATAAATATATACAAGAAGAAACAAAGAAAAGAAACTTAGTTTTCATATAAATTAAACCTTCCTTCTATTCCAAACAAAGTATATGGTTTAAATATAAAATCAGCTTTTATGTCGATTATTCCTTCAATAAATAACTTGCCTGGTGCGTCTCTTATCGATTCTTTGAATTTGATTGAAGAATCAAAATCAAAGTTGCTATCATCTTGATTTATTATATCGAGTACAACTCCACCTTTACTCATATCAAATCTACGACCTTCAACTTTATTATTTGAAACTCCTAATAAAACATATTTATTACTCCAAGCATCAATGGATCTATCATTTACTTTATAATTCAAATAGAACAAACTATCATTAATATCTAAACAATAATCATTTGAAAAAGATAATGTCAATTTTTCCTTGATTATGGGTTTATCATCATTGCTAAGCAAATCATTTTCATAGAATCCTTCACTACCGATTGAAATCAACGGATTCAATATATAGTTAATTCTACCGGCTAATGAATCTATATAAAAGTTAATACTCGAATCTTGAAATTTCCATTTTTGAATCGTTATTTCAATCCATTCATTTGCTTTTAATTCTACAGAATTCATCTCACTAAAAATCAAATTTGAATCTAAAGTGGTCTTAACACTCAATAAAACACCATCAATATTCCGTGTAGCATCGAAAAAGATTCTATTTTGTGGAACAGGATTGACTTCTATCAATCCCAAAGAGACAAATAACAATATTATTTTTCTCATAAAAAAGCCTCCAATAAATATGATTCTTGGAGGTGGATAATAATGAGTGAATTCAATTAAAAATTCAATAAATCTACTAGAATCGAATCTAATACATATAATTTTTCAGGTTTAACCTTTACAGTCTTATCTTGTATTATAAATTCATCTTTTAGTAAGTCGATCTTATCTTTATAAGCTACTAAAAAATCCTTACCAAATCTTTTCCTAAACTCATCGAGGTTAAATCCTCTGGTCAATCTAAGATTTAACATTAAAAAGTCAAATTCAAGATCATGGTTGTCTTCTTTCTCTTCTTTCCAATAATATTGACCATTCAAATACTTTTCTATAGATCTAGTCCTTGTTATTCTAGTGTTATCTTCAAAAGATGTAGCACCCATTCCAATGGCACCATAAGGGTTGGATAACCAATAACAAAGGTTATGCTTGCTTTCATATGATGGCTTTGCAAAATTACTAATCTCATATCTATAAAGACCAACCTTTTCTAGCCTTTTTACTATATGTTCATAATAATCAGCCAACAAATCACCATCCGGTTCATTTTTGTGTTTGATTGCAAATATGGTGTTCGGTTCTATTTGCAATGAATAAAAAGAAACATGTGGGATATTCAATGCGATAACATTATCGATATCGTTATCGATATCATCTATTTTTTGACCTTGAAAACCATAGATAAAATCTAAGCTGACATTATTAATTCCATTGTTTTGAAGTATTTTTACACTCCTTATAACATCAATAAACCTATGTGTTCTTCCTAAATCTTTTAAAAGATTGTCATCTGTGCTTTGAGCACCTAAACTAACTCTATTTATTCCACATTCCTTAATTAATTTAACAAAGGAATCATCTACATCTTCCGGATTGCATTCAATAGTAAATTCTTTAGGTTGACCATGTCTTAAGACAAGTTCATTCAAAAGATATTTCAATTCTTCTCTTTGAATACATGAAGGTGTACCACCACCCAAATAAATAGTATTAAAACTCAATCCGGCATATCTTTTATCTTCTTCTAAAATGGCAGTAGTATATTTCTTAGAAAAGCCAGTACTCAACAATACTTTTGGAAAATCGCAATACGCACAAAAATGTCTACAAAAAGGAATATGAACATATAAGCTTTTTGGCTTATCCATCATTTAGAATTCCTTACTATCAAATTCGACAAGCTGAAGAATTATATAAGGCAATTCCTCGTCGTCAAAGATTATATTCTTATCTGTTTCAAGTTTTTCCAAGTAATCTAAAGCTTTCTTTACTTTCTCATCTTCCATATCTTTTTTAGGGTCACCAATTTGCTGCTTCACACTTGTCACAATCATGTTATTAACTTCTTTTTCTGCGATTTCTTGAACAGTTTCTTTTTTCCCTTTATCTCTGTTTCTAATAGATGGCACAAGAAAATAAACACAAGCAACTACTAACACGATTACAAATACAACGCACAATATAACAATTAAAGCTGAATCCATAGATTAAATCACTCCTTTAGGAATCGGTGAATAGATGAACTTCTTGGCAGTTTTGCTCTTTTTATAGAATCCGAGATTAGCCAATAAATCCATCGAAGTTCTAGCAGTCTCATAAGCGACATTTTCGATTATTTTAAATTGACTTATCGTATAAAAGCTGCCTATAGTTCTATGGGTTACATAGAAATGAGCAGTAGCCCATTTCAAAACTGGCTGCTTTTCCATAAGTTTAACAATCTCATCATTCAATGGAGAATTGCTATTTTTGCTTTCTTTAGGATATTTACCAGTAGAATAAGAAGAAACACTAGCCATAGTAATGTTATTTTCACCCATGTGATAAACTTCATCATCATTGAAATTCTCAGCTTTCGGAGCCATGGAATCATATTTTTTATATCCGATCGAGCCTTCCTTAATCAAGAGACTAGAAGAATTGACATTCTTCAAATTTTCTTCTTCAGCAATTTTATCTGAGACATCATTTTCTTCAATATCATTCAAGCTTCTTTCAATATTGTTTAGATTCATATCCAACAAATCTAGGCTAGAGATGACAAAATAAGTCAAATCACCAGTCTTCAATGAAAGCTTAGCTCTATCTAACATATTTCCACCAAAGGAAAAGTACAGGCTTTCCGTTGGAAACCATTGGCCGGAATTTGGAAATATAGTTGAAGATAGATAACACTTGGTCAACAAACTTCCAGTCTCTTGATTGAAATAAGAGCATGGGCATAAGTAAGTATATTGATATAAGAAAGCTATAACCTTCAAGATAAATGAAATAGATTCATTACCATTTAAAAAATTTAATAAATCATTCAATTCACCTTGAAGCAAATCTTTATTTGAAAGAAAATCATTGCCTTTCTCATCTATATTTCTATATTGAAGCCTAGTCTGATCTAAATTTCCTAATAAATAATTGTTTATATTATTCAAAAGATTGGAATAATCTAAGGAACATATATTATTTATTCCTTCGGACATCTTCAAATAAGTCTTTAATATTTTTACCTTAGGTTCATCTGAATTATACTGACCATTAACAATGGAAGAGATGTCGATGTTAGAAAGTCCAAGTCTATAATTATCGCTAATCCATCTCAATCCAAGTTTTAATGATTCATTGTTAAATTTCTTCTGGCCTTTCTTTGATAGTCCAGAAAACTTAGCACATATCAAAAAAAACTTTCTTTCCAATGAAGAGACTTTATTCAACACCAATCTATTCAATGTTATATAGTAAGGATTCTTCTCGGGAGTTTTTATTGCTAAATCATACCTAAATAATGAGCGGTATTCCTTAACCTTCTCCCATGTAGGAGTAATATCAGGCAAATTAAAACGTGCCTTGAGTTCATCAAGGGACAAATATTCTTTGTCACTAAAAATACTGGCACGTTTCAATCCTTCATACATGTTTAAATCCTCTACATTCCATTAACTAACTACTATTTTACTACTAATTTTAAATTTGTGTGTGTAACTTAGATAAACCGAGAAATTACTTCTTTACATCAGTAGGATCGACTGAAAGAACAGCGATAAAGGCTTCCTGAGGAACATAAACCTTACCGAATTCCTTCATTCGCTTCTTTCCTTCTTTTTGCTTTTCCAAAAGCTTCTTCTTTCTTGAGATATCGCCACCATAACATTTTGCGAGAACATCTTTTCTAACAGCCTTGATATCGCTTCTGGCGATGACTTTAGAATCTATAGCAGCTTGGACAGGAATTTCAAATTGCTGACGAGGAATGACATCCTTCAACTTGTCGACTATAGCTCTAGCCTTAGGATATGCTGTATCCCTAAACACAACCGTCGTCAATGCATCTATTTTTTCATTGTTGAGAAGAATATCCATTCTAGCTAATTTCGAATCTCTATATCCAATAGGCTGATAATCCAAAGAAGCATAACCTGCAGATAATGATTTCAATCTATCGAAGAATGAAAAGATGACTTCGCTCAAAGGAAGAATATATTTCAACGATACACGTTTAGTGTCGATATAATCCATTCCTTGATATTCTCCACGTCTAGATTCACATAACTGCATCAAAGGTCCTACATAGTCTTGGGGAGTCATGATTTCAGCTTTCACAAAAGGCTCGCTAGCTTTCTTTATCAAAGAAGGATCAGATGGGAAGTCAGATGGATTTTGTATCAACATTTGTTTACCATTAGTCAAAGTGATGTCATAAACGACGGAAGGGGCAGTGCAAATCAAATCCAGATCATAATCTTCTTCTAATCTTTCCTGAACGACAGACATATGAAGGAGTCCTAAAAAGCCACAGCGGAATCCACTTCCCAAAGCCACAGATGTTTCAGGTTCATATACGAGAGCCGCATCGTTCAATGATAATTTTTCTAATGCTTCCCTCAACTTTTCAAAGTTTTTATTATCAGTCGGATACAAACCAGAATAAACCATAGGCATCATAGGTCTAAATCCATCCAATGGTTTATCAGCTGGGACATCAGCATTGGTCAAAGTATCACCGACTTTCACTTTCTTAATATCCTTTATCTGAGCACAAAGATATCCGACCTCCCCTGCCGAAAGGACATTTCTCTTTTGCTCCTTAGGTGTTCTAAAGCCTAGCTCTTGAACAACATAAGTTTCATCTGGATTTGACATCATCTTAACCCTATCGCCAAGATTAACAGTGCCTTCCTCAATCTTTAAAAGTATAACAACTCCACGATAAGGATCAAATTTGGAATCGAATATCATTGCCTTCAAGGGTTTATTTCTATCACCTTTGGGTGCAGGAAGTCTCTGGACTATCGCTTCTAATAAGTCTCCAACACCAAGACCAGTTTTAGCGGAAACCATCATACAATCATCAGGATCTATATTCAAAGTCTCGATCAAATCCTCTTTGCACATCTCAGGATCAGCAGTTGCCAAATCTACTTTGTTGATAACTGGAAGCAGCTTCAAATTATCATCCAATGCCAAATAGGCATTAGCCAAAGTTTGAGCCTGAACTCCTTGAGTAGCGTCAACCAATAAAATTGCACCTTCACAACAAGAAAGAGAGCGTGAAACTTCATAAGTGAAATCGACATGTCCCGGAGTATCGATGAGGTTGAACAAATAATGCTCCCCGTTCTTAGCTTTGTAATCCAAATTAACTGCGTTCAACTTGACTGTGATTCCACGTCTTTGCTCCAAAGGAAGATCATCCAGCATTTGAGTGGACAATTCTCTTTCTTGAACTGCTCCAGTCATCTCCAAAATACGATCTGAAAGTGTAGTCTTTCCATGATCTATATGAGCAGTGATAGCAAAATTTCTGATGTGATCTTGTGGGTAATCCATATTCAGCTCCTCTCTTTCCAAAACTTCATTGTCTCTTCTCTAACCTCTTGTGGAGAACTTACATATATTCTATCAGGATAGACTTCATCGAGTAGTTTCCTATAGTTAGAATGACCAAATCGCCTATCTATAAAGAGTATAACACCCTTATCATCTACATTCCTTATCACTCTGCCTGCAGCTTGTATTACTTTGTTGAATCCTGGATAGGTATAGGCATAATCAAATCCGTTCAATCCCTTACCTGCATAATATTGTTTCAATCTATCATTGTCATATCCTATACCAGGAATACCAGTAGATACTATAACAACTCCATTCAAGGCATGGGGCTTTAATTCTATACCTTCTCCAAATACGCCACCTAGGACTAAGAATCCTAGATGAGTTCTCAAGGGATCTTCCTCAAATTCATCTAAAAATCTAATTCTTTCACTAGGCGTCATGTTTCGTTCTTGTTTGATACAAACAAATTCACCTAATCCTTCAAACCTCTCATAAGCCATCAGCATATATTCATACGATGGAAAATAAAGAAAATAGTTTCCGTTCTTTTCTCTGACCATCTGATAAATAGAATTCAGCACTCTAGGAAGCGAGATGTTCCTATCGGCATAACGAAGAGATGGAATAGAATCTACCATAACCAATCTATTCCTTCTTTCAAAAGGAGATGGGAGATTAAGTAACTTGTTCACTTCGTCATCTTTTGTCCCACCCAACAGACTGATGTAATAATCTACCGGAGACAAAGTAGCGGAGAAGAATAAAGTGGCATTGAATCTATCGCTGATATCTCTGATGTATTCCGAAGCATCCAAGCAGAATATATGAATAGCATCGGCTTTCCCATTGTAGTATGTTATATCGTAAGAATAGTTTTCCTTTCCTTTCAAAGGTGATTTAAGAAAACCTTTAACAGCTGATTTCAATGAGACATAGCTATCTGGATATTTGGCATCAGGCTTCTTTTCCAAATTCAAACCCTCTTCCTGGAATCCTTTCAATAAAGTGATGAAATCATCAGGAACTTCGTTCAATATCTCGATATCCTTATCAGATTTTCGCATATCAAACCAACTTATGATATCGACTATTGCTGATTTTAACTTTGAAGTCTTTCTTCCAGTCAATTCAGTATAAACATTTATAAAGAATTCTCTATCCAACCTAGCAGAATACATTTCTCTAGCTCTAGAAGGAAGATTATGAGCTTCATCGACTAACAAAGTATAAGGTAAAGGTAAATTCGAATCCATAATTTCTGGATTGCCAACTACAGGATCGAAGACGTAGTTATAGTCGTAAATACATATGTCGGAATTGACGGCTAAATCCAACGACAACTGGAAAGGACAAATCGTATTCTTCATAGCTATTTCTTTGATGTCATCTTCATCAAAGATGTTTTTCTCACTCAAAGCTTGCCTTATGACTTTGTATATCTTTGAATAATAATCCCTGGCAAAAGGACATTCATCAGGGTTGCAGTGTTTTTTGAAACCCTCATCATTCATGCAAATAGTCTCTTTTGCAGTAATGGCAACACATCTTAGATCAGCACCTTCCTTTACCAAAGCATTAACAGTCTTCAATGCTTGTCTCTTTATAGAGTTCTTAGAAGTCAAATAGAATATTTTAGAAGTCTTTCCTTCCTTAAAGTTTTTTATGAAAGGATATAAAACACAGACAGTCTTTCCTATTCCTGTAGGTGCTTCGACATAACCTTTTGATTCTTCTAAAAGAATCCGATCAGAAAAAGCTATCAAGTCTTGCTGACCAGGTCTATATTCTTTATATGGAAACTCTAGGAAATCGATGGATTTGTTTCTAGACAAGTTATGTTGACCTTTTTCTTTGAGTCTAGCTATAAATTCATGAATTAAATCGTTAGCAAACCTATCTAATTCATCAAATGTAAAATCTTCTTCCACTATAAGTTTATCCTTGATATGGCCTTGCTTATAGTAAGAGACACGAACTTTTATCGATTTAGTATGACCGTTGCTGTTTCTAAGAATCATCCACGCATACATTTTTGCCTGACCTTGATGCCAAACTATATTTTCGTCCTTGAACTTCTCCAAATCTTCGACAGTGGTTTTGATTTCATCAACTGTTAAAGAGCCGTCAATGTTATGAATTATGCCGTCAGCTCTGCCTTGAATATCAAGAACGATATCACCAGTATCAAATGTGGTCTCCAAAGGAACTTCTGGAATATAGTTTCCTCCAGAAGAATCTTGAATCTTCTTATGCATTCTGGTGCCTTCTTGCATAGTTTCCGAATTGAAGATTCTAGTATCTATACTCCCTTGCCTGAGTATAGAATCCACAATGTCATGAACTGAAAATGAATATAATAGATTCACATCTCTATTTTACAACATAGACCACATACTAAATAAAAGTATTGTTAGGCACCTATCCTCTTTGTCTCTTCAAACTTAGTTAAAAACAAAGAAATATTCTTCATTCCAATCAAAGAAAAAGTTTTGGACAAATCCTTATATGCAAATGGGTTATGTTCCAATACAGCTATGTTCAAAAGTAAAAACACAGATAGCAATGAGGGATTCCCATAATCCCTTCTTACTGAGATACAAGCACATGAACCCAAATTCTTTTTATCGAGCAATGTTTCTTGTGCTTGCTCTTCCATCTTAAGTAAAGCTTTAGTCTTTTTCATCAATTTGACCTCCTGTTTTTCTTATAAAAATTAGTGATGGATTATTTCAAAAATAAAAAATAGGAAAAACTTGTAAATAAGCGTGATAGAATAGAAACCTAAATAAGGGGTGTTCTTTAATGAAGTTCAATCTATTCAATTATTTGTTTTACGCCATTCCAAAGCACATCGAAGACACCAGAGCTAAAAGATTCTTCGATCTTCATTCTAATTATTTAGCACTATTTCAAGAAACTCATAACTACCAAGAAGCTAGAACTAATTTTGAAGTAATTCAAGCAAACATAATAATCAAAGGTTTGATGAACAAGAAATTCTTGGAAAACAAAGCTTCTTTAGCTAAGAAGACAGGATTGACTACATTGCCATCCTACTTAAAGCATTTGACTTATATGAAAGATGGCGATGATTACATTGCTTTGCCTTTCTTTTCTAAGACCATAAACAAACATTATGTCAAAGATACAAAATCTTTAGCTGATCTTCCTTATAGAGCATTAAGAACTCAAAAGACGTTTTCATCATTCTATGAGAACCCATTTGAAAAGTATGGATATAGATTGTTCGATTCGATGTTTACGAATTGGATTCCAGTCATGAAAAGCCCAATGGGCGATTCTATGGCCTTTGTCGACTTAGAAGTCGACACAATCTATATAGTAACTGATCAGGGAACATTGGAAAGAGCAATCCCATATTTCGACCAATTCTTAGAGATTCAAAATAGAAAGCATCTTCTTGATAAAATAAAGCAATTAGTAGAGACTTATTATTCATTCGATAAAATAAAATTCATAGATTCATTATTTTCTTTGGGTTTCATATCTTTTAAATTGTATAGCTACTTGAAACAAGAAGAAATAAAGGCACAAAGAAAAGAAAACAAAGCCTTAGAAAAGGCTGAAAAGGAAATAAAGAAAGAAATAGAAAAAGAGGAAGAAGATGATAAAGATGACCAAAAAGACATTTAAAACGATAACTTTCGGATGCAAAGTCAATTTCTATGAAACTGAAGCTGTGAGAGAAGCATTGGAAAGGATGGGTTATATACACACGGAAGAAAATCCAGCCATATATGTCTTAAATACTTGTGCAGTAACAGCTACAGCCGAAAGAAAATGTCTTACGAGAATCCATGACATAGTCAGAGATCATCCCAATGCAACGCTGGTCATAATGGGCTGTTTCTCACAACTATCATATTCTAAGTTCAAGGAAATTCCTCAAATAAAAATAGTGGTGGGAACTGAAGGAAGAATAGACATACCAGCAAATATAGAAAAAGCTGTATCTGATCCTGACTTTCACTATTTCCAAATAGCAAAAAATACTAGAACCTTCTTCTATGAGCCTTTGATAATTCAAAATTTCTACACTGAAAGCAGGGCCTATGTCAAAGTTCAGGATGGATGCGATGGATTTTGTACTTTTTGCGTCATTCCCTTCGTGAGAGGAAAATCCAGATGCAGGAATAGAGTATCTATACTTAGGGAAGTACAAACATTAGTAAGGAACAATTTCCATGAAATAGTCATCACTGGAATCGACACTGATTGTTATGTCGATCCCGACAATCCGACATATAACTTTGTCGAATTGTTAAAAGACATAGATGATATCTGTGGAACTGATTGTAGAGTTAGAATATCTTCCATAGAGCCGACCAGAGTAAGTGATGAATTCCTGGAATTCATGAGAAACTCCAAATCAATTGTTCCACATATCCATCTTCCTTTGCAATCTGGAAGTGATCAAATCCTCAAAGCTATGAGAAGAAGATACGATTCAAAGTTATATATGAACACTGTGAGAAGATTAAAGGAAAAAATTCCTAACCTAGCCTTATCTACTGATGTAATCGTGGGATTCCCTGGCGAATCCGAGGAAGATTTCCAAAACACATATGACATATGCAAAGAAGTCGAATTTATGAAGATTCATGTCTTTCCATATTCTCCTCGTCCATTTACACCAGCAGGAAAGATGAAGAATCAAATAAATGGAAATATAGCTCATGATAGAGCAAAAAGATTAATAGCATTGTCAAACGAAGAAGCAGAGAAATACAAGGAATCTATAAAAGGACAGGAGAGAACCGTTCTTTTTGAATCTAAGGATAAAAATGGATATTGGCAAGGATATACTGAAGACTATGTTCCTTATAAGATAAAAAGTGATGAAAACTTAAAGAATGTCTTCATGAAAGTGAGGATGTAAATATGGATTACATCAAATTTATAAGAACCAAGGTCGGTCACGAAAGAATTTTTATTACCTGTGCCTCGATCTTGATTCAAAGAGAAGATGGAAAAGTCTTGGTAGAGACAAGAACAGACAATGGGATGCATGCTTTTCCTGGTGGATGCCAGGAATTAGACGAAACAATTGAGCAAACAGCTCTTAGAGAAGCTAAAGAAGAGACAGGCTTAGATGTACATATCGTTAAAAACTTGGGCTTTATAGAAAGATTCAACTTCTCTTGGCCTAACGGAGATAAAGCACATACCATAGTATTTGCCTATTTAGCATATCCGACCAAAGGACAAAAAGAAAAGATAACAGATGGTGAATCCACTTCTTTGAAGTGGATGGATTTAAAAGAAGCCTTAAATCTCTGTCTCAGATTTGAAGGAGAAGACCTCATAAACCTATATTCTTCACTTTTATAAAAATAACTCTTTTCTTTTTAAAAAGATTTGATATAATACATAGCCGTCGACAAATGGGGCTGTAGCTCAACTGGGAGAGCATCTGCTTTGCACGCAGAGGGTAGCGAGTTCGACTCTCGTCAGCTCCACCAAATTGAAATCTAAGCGAACCTGTATATGTCAACTGCAATGGCTATATGGGTTTCGTTCTAAAATGGCGTCCTTAGCGGACGTCTCTTTTTTTACTCTAAAAGCGTATTCTAGTCTATAAATAATTACAAAAGTGTTATATAATAAAAGCGTTAGGAAGCGTGATTATGAATTGGCCAAAAATTATCAAAACCATTAGAGAAAAACTGTTTATCACTCAAACCGAGTTGGCGGAAATGATTGACGTGTCTTTTGCATCCGTGAATAGATGGGAGCAAGGCCATCATGAGCCGACGATGAAAGCAAAAAGAAAGCTCGCTGAAATTTGCAGGCAGAGCAACATAGATATGGAGGCGCTTTAAATGCATCCTTTTGTCAAATGGGCCGGTGGAAAAACTCAGCTTTTAGACAAGCTTGTGTCTTTGATGCCTAAGGAATACAACCACTATTTTGAGCCTTTTATCGGCGGAGGGGCATTACTCTTCCACGTCGCTCCAAAGAATTTCACCATCAATGATTTCAATTCCGAGTTGGTTCAGGCATACAAATGTTTTTCGAATCTCGATGATACTAGGAGGCTTATCAAAAGGCTGAAATTCCATCAAGAAAACCACTCCGAGGGACATTACTACGAAGTGCGTTCAATGGATAAAGACCCCGATTTTCTCTCTTTACCTATGTATGAAAGAGCAGCGAGAATGATTTATCTGAACAAATCCTGCTTCAACGGGCTTTATAGAGTCAACAGCAAAGGTTTTTTCAATGTCCCATCCGGAAAGAAAAAGAGTGTCGTTTGTTATGAAGAAAAGAACGTCCAGGAAATAACGGAGTTCTTCAAAACATCAAAATTCGAAATTCTGAACGGCGATTTCGAGGCTGCGGTCATTAACGCCAAAAGCGGTGATTTCGTTTATTTCGATCCGCCATATGACACATGGGAAGACAGGGATTCCTTCACCTCCTATGCAAAGAATCCCTTCGGAAAAGATGAGCAAAGAAGGCTTGCAAACTGCTTTAAAACCTTATCCGACAGGGGTGTGTTTGTAATGCTGAGCAACCACAATACGGAGTTCATCCGCGAATTATATAAGGATTTCAACATCCACGTCGTTGAGGCAAAAAGGATGATTAACTCAAAAGCGGATGGACGTGGCAACGTAGAGGAAGTGATTATCACCAACTATGAAGACTAAACCCTATTTCCATGAGGATGGTTTCTCTCTTTACCTAGGTGATTGCAACCAGATATTGAAATCCATCTCCAAAGAATCGATAGACGTCATCTTTGCGGATCCTCCGTATTTTCTTTCCAGTGGAGGTGTTTCCTGTCACTCGGGGAAGCAGGTATCGGTCGATAAAGGAGAATGGGATAAGACGCTTGCCCCACAGGAAAAGCTGAAATTTAACCGAAAATGGCTTAAGTCGTGCCGACGCGTGCTCAAAGACGATGGAACAATTTGGATAAGTGGGACTTTCCACAACATTTATTCTGTCGGCGTTGCCTTGGAACTGGAAGGATATTCCATCATCAACAACATCACATGGCAAAAGCCGAATCCTGCACCGAATCTCGCCTGCCGTTGCTTCACAAACTCTACGGAAACCATCATTTGGGCAAGAAAAATCGACGGAAAAGGCAAAAAAGGAAAGCATTTCTTCAATTATCCGCTAATGAAGGAAATCAATAGCGGAAAGCAAATGAAGGATGTTTGGCTGTTGAATCTTCCAAAAAAGGACGAAAAGAAGTTTGGAAAACATCCGACCCAAAAGCCTTTATCGGTTTTGGAGAGAATACTTCAGGCATCCACAAATGAAGGTGACCTTGTCCTTGATCCTTTCAATGGAAGCGGGACTACAGGAATTGCCTGCAAACTGATGAATAGAAGATATATGGGTATAGATACCGAGCAATCCTATCTAGACCTGACGATAAATAGATACAAAGGAAAGTAAGAGGTGACAGTAATGAATGATTTATATGGTTGGATATATAAACCTGAATGGTTGCAGGAAGAGCTTCATTGGCAATTTTATACTAATGATGTAGCAAATAGAGTAAGTATCGTTTATGGAAAAAATGGATCAGGGAAGACGACTTTTTCTGATGCCGTAAATTTCTATTTGGGAAAGCCGACAAAATCGTCTTTTATTAATTCAACTCCTATCGATTTGAATTCAAAAGAAGTTACTTCTATCGACAAAAACAGAATTTTTATTTTCAATGAAAATTTTATTAATGAAACTATAGGATTTAAAGAAGGATCTGATTCCCTAAACGCAATAGTAATGTTTGGTGAAGCAAAAAATATAAATGATGAAATAGAACGAATCACAACTGAAAATAAAACAATCAGCAAATCAATTGAGCAAATAAATGTTGCAAAATTTAAAACACCTGGAAGTGGTGTTTGCTTAGATGAATTAATGAGCGAAGTGAATGATATTTTAAAAAAGCATTGGGCTTTAAGAGACAGAGATATTAAAGGGAGCAGCAGAGCAAGTCGTATTCCTGATAACCTTATAGCAACACTCGAAAATACTGCATTAAACTCTGATTATAAAAATGAAGTAGCATCATTTAACAAATTACTAAATGATTATAACGTTTCAAAAAAATACACTGACCAATTGAATCTTGTTTCAAGCAATATGATTCAACAAAAGTTGGAAAGCTTTTTAAACTTGGAAAAATTATTAAAAGCATCTATTCCTGTTCCTATGACAGGGGAACTCGAAGACAAAGTCTTGGAAGAATTAAAAAAAGACTCCGGTGGTCATCTATTAAAAAATATTGAAGCAATTTTTTCTTCTGAAAAAGATTATTGCCCTTTTTGTTTTCAAAAAATTTCAAACGAGCATAAAACGTCGCTACGAAAAGCTTATAACACTGTTGTTAACAAAGAGGCGCAAGAACACTCGAATTCTATTTTATCCTCGATAATCGAACAAATTGCAATTGATTTTTCAGTTTATAAAGGCAAAATCAATAACGAAAGCATTCTTTACGAATTAGAAAAAGAATTAAATTATATCAATGATTCTATTTCTAAAATCGATAAACTAGCGAATGCAAAAGCCGGGAACCCTTACCAATCCATAATCTATACTGAAAGAGATGGTTTTCTTGCTCGATTTAGCTCATTCGAAAAAAACATCAGCTTATTAAACAATATGATAAAAGAATTTAACGCTAATGTCACAAACTCTAAACAATTGAAGAAAAAACTTGATGAAACCAATATCTTATTATCAGCATATGAAACCAAAAAAGCTTTACGTTCTTACTTTCTAAACAAAAGAAATTATGAAGAAAAAGTCAATGAAGAGAAAAAACTATCGAATAAATTGACTGAAAATGAGCAAAAAATAAGTGTCTTGAAATCACGTGCTAAAAACACAGAAATCGCATTAAATGAAATTAACGAAGATTTAAAACGTGTATTCGGAACAAACCAATGCATCCAATTATATCCGGACAAATCTGGTAATTATCGTATTAAATCACATGGGCATCCGATTAAATTATCAAATGTCTCAGTTGGCGAAAGAAACGCCATTGCTATTTCTTATTTTTTCTCACTCTTAAAGCAAAACGAAAAACAGGGAGAGGAATTTTCATCACCTCTTTTTGCAATTCTTGACGATCCTATATCTAGCTTTGATCGAGATAATAAGATAGGTGTTTTGAGTTTGATTAAATATAACGTTGCAAAAATTATTAAACACAACTCTGAGAGCAAGGTTTTGATTCTCACACATGATTTGAGGTGTGTTGAACACCTTAAAAACTATTTAAAAAACACTAAATTTAAGAACGCCTCACAAGAAGATAAGAAGCTTAAAATACTAATTTTCAAAATTAATAAAAATCAACAAATTGAGCCTTTATCAAAGGAACTATCGCAATATCGTCTTTGGATTAATGATATTTTTGAATATGCACAAAAAAATCCAGATGAGATTGATGATGAAATTTCGCGTCAAAACGAAATGCGTAGAGTTTTGGAAGCATATTTCACTTTCAACTATGTTGGCGGTTTTGAAGAGAAACTATCTAATGAAGAAATACTTCAAAAAATTGATGATGAACAATTAAGAAGTTATTTTGAAAGCAGCATTTTTAAAATAGGAGTACACTCAGGAAGTCATAGTGAAACATTTATTAAACTAGATGATGATGGCCCATATGGTTATTTTTTAGATGATTGCAGCAATGATGAAAAAATACGTTTGGCCAGAGATTTAATTTGCCTTTTATTCTCTTTGGACGATTTACATATTATTTCTATGCTTTCTAAAAACGAAGGGGAAGAAAAGCAAATCAAAAAGACCATAAATGAGTGGATTAAACAAATTCAAACAAACGTATAGGGAAAAAAAACAATGAAACGAAACTTTGAATCATGGCTGTTGACAATGAAGGACAGCATTGCCACTTGGAATTACTACACCGACTTTCCGAAAGTCTATGACAATGTAAATAAACTTAAGATAGAGCTTAACATAATGAATTCCTTGATAGGCTCCAAGAACATCGAAGAGGAGTTCAAATCCCTGCTCACGAAATATCCGGAAATCATCAAGGCTATTCCTATCCTTTTAGCAAAAAGAGAGAGGGAAATCAAAATCATCGACCCGAAAGAGACTTATGTCTTCAATTTCGCGAAGATGAACTACTCAGTTGATCAATATGCCCTTTTCATGAAGAATTGCGGTCTCTTTGAGCTTCTTCAAAACCACATCATCAACAATCTTATCGACTACGTGCTTGGTGTTGAGGTCGGCATGGATACCAACGGAAGGAAAAACAGAACCGGTGATGCGATGGAAGACCTTGTCGAATCCTACCTCATCAAGGCAGGCTTAATCAAAGATAAGACTTATTTCAAGGAACTGAACAAGTCGGATGTCGAGCAAATGTTCCACCTTGATTTGTCCGGAATCAGCAATCAGGACAAGACAGAGAAAAGATTTGACTTTGTTTTCAAAGGGTCCCTTGGTGAAATCTATGCATGCGAATGCAACTTCTATAGTGGCGGTGGTTCTAAGCTGAACGAAACCGCAAGAAGCTATAAGACACTAACTTTGGAGGCAAAAGACATCACGGGATTCACGTTCGTTTGGTTCACTGACGGCATGGGGTGGACAAGCGCAAGACACAATCTTGAAGAGACTTTTGATGTTTTGGACACACTCTACAACATCAAGGATCTTGAAGACGGAATCATTGAAAAACTTCTAAATAAAAAGAGCGTCATCGACGATTATATGGTCAAAAAACACTAATTTTTGTAAACAAGATAAGACGGGCCACAATCTGCCACACTTTGCAGTCTTGCTACGTTGCCCGTCATGGCCTTGCGAGGATATTCGCCAATGACATCAACACGTATTTGGAAAAAGGTGGTTCCATCAATAACCTCTCTGCCACGAACGTCTTCAACGTCATTAACGACGTGAGCGAGGAAGAAGGAACCAACATAATTGTTAATGGAGAAAAAGTAATTGATTTATCAAAGATAAACTTTGAGGAATTAAAACAAGAGTTTAAACAAGCTAAATATAAATCAATCCAAATTGAGGATTTAAAAGAATATATCGAGAAATTATTAGAACAGACGCTTAATAGGAACATCACAAGAAGAAGGTTCTCTGAAAGATATCAGAGCATTATCGATAGGTACAATAGCGGAACTAATAAGGCCGAATATTACTTTGAAGAATTAGAAAAACTTCTTGAGGACCTAAAAGAAGAACAAAACCGCTGTGTCGTCGAAGGACTAACTGAGGAAGAACTCGAAATCTACGATCTGCTTCTAGTCAAAGGAAGAAGTCTCGAAAAAGAGGAGACGCAAAAAGTCAAACTAGCAGCAAAGAATCTTTATAAGAAACTTGTCGATAACAGGGATTCGCTTTTGGTTGTTGACTGGTACAAGGATGAAAACACAACGCTCAAATTAAAAAGTGCGGTAGAAGACTCTCTTGATGAGGATTTGCCGCTTAGCTATAATAAAAAGATTTTCCAATCGAAAACGAATTTGTTGATGTCGATGCTTATTGACAAGGCGGTTCAAGGAATGAGGGTAGCATGTGAAAACTAAACGCTCTACTTGTATTTTTGATATCTGGTCTAGCTATAACAGGAATATCTTTTATAGACGATCAAATCTGGAATGTTATTTTTCTTGTTGTAGGCATGGTTGCTTACGCCATAGTAGGCTTTATGCTTTCGATAGGGGTTTTACATGGAAAACAAGCTAGTAAGGAAGCTTATGTTTTCGTGTTTCTTCTATTGTTGCTTGGCGGATACACTGCTTATAAAGGCCTTGAGCAACTGAAACTATGGGCTTTGGCTTGGCCTTTGTTTGTTAAAATAATGGCGCCTTCAATAATAGGACTAGGAATTATTGCAGTAGTGATTTTGATTGTTCTTGTTAAAAAAGGCGTTATTGGGAAGAAAAGTAAACCAGAACAATCCCTGATGGAACGAGAATAATTTGGTATGAGGGTTTATCTATATATGGAGACTGTGAATTTAATTATTAGCATATTGTCATTACTTGCGACCGTCGCTATATCTTTCGTGATCTATTTTTTGGAAAAAAGAAACTCCAAATTAAGGATTAAACACGATATCCGTGAACAGGCTAAACGTTTCATTATCGAAAACGCCGAAGAAAGAGGATATCTACCTTGGGCGGTTGTTGCTAGTGGCTGCTTCCCTCAAAACCATCACTTAAGAAAAATTTACAATGAGTTCACCTTACTAGATGATGAGGTAAAAGCAGAAGTGTTGCGACAAGCTGATTTGAACGTCCCTCTCATCAAGGGTTTTGATTGGGTCGACGAAAAATTAGGTGCCTTGGAAGAATCTTCAAGGAAACTTGGGCTTGGTGACGCTTTTTTATATGATGGAGCTAAGTATTTTCATAGTCTTTATGATGATAAGGATCGTGAGTACGGCGATAGCTTATTCGGTTATTGGAACGAGAATTATAAGGATGTTTTTGGGTTTGATAGGATTGGCCTATGCAAAAATAAGGGATATATTCCTTTCACTAGATACGTGGACGATTATCTATATTGTAAATTTGAAAAAGCAGAGAAATTCTCTGATGAATGGTTAAAACCGTTTGATTACTTATTAACTGCGGAGCAAATCCGCGAAACGCCAGATGAGGGCGTAGTCTGTTTCTGGGTCTCGCAAATTATTGAAGAGTTGATTTGCTATTCAATTAAATATCTTGGCTTCCAAGAAAGCGAACATCCTATTACCGATTCGCAACCAGAGACATTTGAAGATAGGTATTTTGAAGTACTTTACGACTTGTTTTTCATTAAAACGAACAAGGATTCTAAATAAATAAGCTTGTAGGACTGATTATGCTTTTAAAGGAAACGTTCATTCAAATGGAACAATCCCTTTCTCGGTTGCGATGGCGTTGCCAGATTTAATGCTACTTCAAAAGTGATGCGATGTTTTCTTTCCCAACCGAAACAGAAGATTCGTCGGCATCGATGCCAGAACGCTCGGAGCGATGATGAGACTGTCCAGGGTAGAGGCAAAAAGACGAAAACAAAATTAGGGAAGATATTGGGCGTAAATAGAACCACGATTAGCTTCTATGAGGAAGGGAAAAGAAAGCCTTCGATAAATTATCTCCATAAATTTTGTGAGCATTTTAGAATCTCGATGGGTGAAATTATCTCGAAATGCAATCAATAATTATTGATGAAAATGAACGATAAAACCTTAAAAGATGAATATTAATAGCACATTTGGTAAAATATTTAAGATTATTAGTTCTTAAAGAGGAGAATTTTATGAGTATTCAGCCTTTTATAAAATGGACGGGCGGAAAACGTCATCAGATGAAAAAACTAAATATTTTGCTTATAAAATCTAAATTATGACAAATGATGAAAAGAAAGAATACCTTAATTTAAAAGTCGCATATCAATCCGTTCCATTTATCTCCGAATTAGAAAAGAGAAGGGACTATTTTTTGATGACTCCAAAAGTCCTTTTCAAGTACCGCAAATTCGACGAGTTTGCTTTCGACATGTTAGAAAGAAGTTACATTTATATGACACCGGCAGGAAAATTGGACGACCCTTATGATTGTCTTCCGGACGCAAACCTGGACGGCATCTTCGAGCCTGACCACAAGACCTTAACAAAAGAGATGATGGGATATCTTGTCGACATAGTGTTTGCACATTCCCATTCAAAAGAGATCGATAAGGAAGGGATGCTTAAATTAATTGACGATTGCACCGTCGAAGGCAAAGTCAAAAAGGAAATTCTTGAAACGAAACTCGATGGCTTTGGGACGCTTACTCCAGAACAAAAAGATCTTTTCTTTTCAGTGATAATCAATTTTCAGAACGCCATGGACACCATGTCGAGCGACGAATCACTGAAAAGATTGTATAAACTTTTCTTGTCCGCGAAGAAAAAGATCGGCATTTGTTCCTTCACAACAAAGAGAGATAACAAACCTATGTGGTCGCTTTATGCGGATTCGTATAAAGGCTATTGCATAGAATACGAAATTCCAATGAAGAAGGAAATCATCGACAACCTTTGCCCCGTAATATATTCCGATGAAATCGATAACAACATCGTGAAGGCTACTGTTAAATTCGCTATAGAGACTATCATTAGGTTCGCGTCAGACGGCAAAATGGAAACCGATATGGGGTGTTTCACCGAACTGTTATGCATCAAGGATAAGGATTGGGAACTTCAGGACGAATGGAGGATTATCGGACCCGCGGGTCTTAAGGCCAGAGGTTTAATAATAAAGAATATCTATCTTGGCTTCGACGTCTCTCTGGAAAATGAGAGAAAGGTAGTGGAGTGCGCCGAGCGAAAAGGATTTGGCGTTTATAAGATGGAAAAGCCACGAGGCCCACATAAAATCGCCTATTTGAAGATAAAGTAAAAATGCACTGGTGATAGGGATGTAATCGAAAAAAACATCAAAAATCGATAAAAACTGGTATTATTTAATGTCATAAAGACATAAGAAACAATAGGATTGATGAAAAAATCAGTCCTTTTATTCATTTTATAGGGCTATTTCGCTTATTTTAGGCATAAATTGCTTAATTTTGGGTGAAGTAGCCCTTTTTTCTTTGTTTGTTTTAAAAGCAGGTAATTTATCAAAAGCACTAATAAACTTTAACCCTTATTTTTCAGCCATCGGCAGTGACGTCTTGTTTTTTTTTCTATGTTGAATATACGATGAATTCTAGATTTTGATGGCTTTCTATGGTAAAATTAAATGAGAAAGATTAGGTGATGACCAATGGTTTTAAAAGAAGACCAGCACACAGAATTCAAGGAAAAACCGACGAGTGGGACGATAATCAACGAGATTGTCGCTTTTTTGAACACGTGCGTTGGATCGGTATATGTCGGAATAAAAGATGACGGCACTGTTGTAGGCATTGCTGATATCGATAAAACTTCGTTGGACATCTCAAACATAATTGCTGATCAGATAGAACCTAGCTCTAGAGGTCTTGTTTCAATTGAGACCCCTATTATTGACGGGAAACAAATAGTTAGAGTTGATATCAGGAAAGGTAGCAAGCTTTACTACATCAAAAAATATGGTATGAGCAGTGCCGGTTGTTTTGAAAGAATAGGGACATAAAGTAGAGGGATGACAACCGAGCAAATACAAAAAAGAATGATAGCGTCCTTCAAAGCTGGCTTGAAAATAACAAATCTTCCAGCAAATAAAAAAGATCTGACATTCAAGATGATCAAATTCCTATATACTCAGGAAGGGTTGACCATCAATGATTCGACTTTTTTAAAGAATGAAGAATTACTAGACGAGGATGGAAATTACAACATCCAAGCTGAGCTTTTGGCTGATGAGAATAGATTTTCGATTAAAGTTGTAAGATTTGAAGGTAATGACAAAGGAACCAAGATATTGCTTAGAAACGAATATGGCTACCAATGTTTGATTGCTGCCATGAAAAATGCTCAAAATTTCTGCGCAGAGGTTGTGAATCAAACAAAGACTGTCTTCCATGAGAACGGATATAGAGAAGATGTACCTCTTTTTGATAAAGGTGCATTCAGAGAAGCTTGGTACAATGCCTGCCTTCACAACGATTGGGTGGATGGAACGCCTCCTGCAATTTATATCTTCAACAATAGGCTTGAAATCATATCTACAGGCGGATTGCCATCAAATATGACCAAGGACGATTTCTTTGGTGGAATCAGTAAGCCAGTAAATGAATCCTTGGCTAAGATATTTATTAAACTTGGCCTTATAGAACAAACAGGTCATGGTGTTTCTATGATTGTAGATAGATATGGAAAGGAAGCATTTACTTTCTTGGATAATTTCCTTAGAGTGACAATTCCATTTAGCTATGATTTGAATAGCTATTTAAAACCAGATGTCACAGAAAATGTCACAGAAAATGTCACAAAAAAAAGCATGACAGATGAAGAAAAAATAATTTCTGCCATCAAAAAAAATCCAAACATTTCTACCACTGAACTTTCCAAAATCATTGGAAAAACTAGAAGAACAGTTGCAAGGGTTATTGAGTCTAGTGAAAAAATAGTAAGAGTGGGACCTGATAAAGGTGGACATTGGAAAATCAAGAAATAATAAAAAGAGCCTCAGGTATTAGCTGCCTGAGGTTTTCTTTCGCCCGTAATGGTCAACGAGTCTGTATCTTGGTATTGCTATCTTAATGATGCTCCCATCAAGCATAGTGAATTCAAGTGCTTTTTCAGGGAAAACAACTGTCTTCTTTATAAGGATGTGGAGAGAATCATACTCATAATCACTTTGAGCAAACGTGTCCATATTGGCAAACAATTTTATAACTTTATTCGACATGCGCTGGCCGTCTATAGCTTTCGGAAGCATTATATTGAAATAGTCAGCAAGCTTTTCTTTATAAAGTACTAAAAGTTGAAGTACCGCCGCATGATAGATCTCATCTAGCTGTTTTTCAAAAAGCTTAATATTGGAGCAGTTCACACTTTTGTCATACTTGCCAAGGCATCTGTAGCATATTATTTCTAATCTAAATTATTATGACTAAAAAAAGGATGTTGTTTAAAATAACAATATTTCAATCAGTGATATAAGGGACCTCACCCATCATATTTGCAGGTCGATAAAAGAAATAAAAGAAACCTATAATCAAATTTGCTGAAATAAAGAAAGGGTTCTTTATAAATATATTAACAAATTCTAACGATAGTTTAACTGAATATTTTGAAGCAATATTTACAACTCTATCAATACAACTTGTATTGAACAATTTGTAAATTAAAGAGCTATTTTAATTCATTGACCCGTTGTCAATTTATTGTTAGAATAAAGTATGAGAAAAATAGATTTTTTAAGTTCAGGATTAATAATTTCTTTATTCCTTTTTGGTTGTTCTCCTTCAAATAAAGTGAAGGAATATATGCTTAATGATTATCAGTTTAGCGCAGCAAAAGATAATGCAAATGACATAATAAGATTAACAATGAATAAAGATAATACATATGAATTTTGCTATAAAAAGAAAACATCTATTAATAATTTTGATAATAAAATAAATAATAAATGGGAACTTATTTGTGCTTTTACTTACAAATGGACGTATAACAATACTTCTTATAAAGACTTAAAAATGACAGTTAAATCTGATGTTGGGATTTTTAAATTAAATAGTTGCTACAATAATAATGGGTTGCAGAATTACCTTGCACTAGATGATAATTCTTATTACTTATGGGCAACTGGAGGAGAAGTAAATAAAGAATATTTATTTAGTTTAAGAAAAGATGGTTATAATGGACAATATAAAGAAGGAGCTATAGAGTTTCGTGGTACTAGATTATATCCACGTAGTTATGCTATGGCTGAATGGGGAAAATAAATTTCTACATATAGAATATTTTTATCACCTTTTAATACTTATCAAAATAAGTCTGCATTTAAAGACGAAAGATTAAATGATCTAATGTTAGAATGGTCAAAAGATGAAGATTTCTGGATAAGAAGAATAGCAATAGACCATCAATTATGTAGAAAAGAGAAAACAAATACAAAATTATTGGAAGCAATATTAGTTAATAATTTTGGTAGTAATAAATTTTTTATAAATAAGGCAATCGGTTGGAGCTTACGAGATTATTCGAAAACAAATTCTAAATTGGTTAAAGAGTTTGTTGAAAAATACAAAGAAAAATGAACAAATAATGTTAAATTGATGAATGGGTTAGTCATTGATGAATGAAGCACACGCACTTCATTCATCAACCACTCTAAAGCTATCTTGAATTGTAAAGCCTCATCAGTATCACATGTAGTAATAGCAATACAAAGGTCTATATGATAAAATATTTATTTAGTAAAATTATGATTAAATTTTTAAACGATTTTGAACAAGAGCGACCTGCTTGCCAGCCTTGGAGTCTTGTTCCGATATTATGTGTTTTAATCGGTTTAATGACTTTGATAGCCGTTGCTTTTCTCGCAAAATATATCAACAAAACTAAAAACAAAAAGCTGTTGAATGGCATTATCCTTATATATGGATTGCTCTTCCTAGGACTGGAAATATATCATGAAATCAATCGTTACTTCTTCTTCGGGTTCTATGACTTCTCCAGCATTCCCTTCCAGTTCTGCAGCATACCGATCTATCTATGCCTGATTCTTCCCTTTATCAAAAATGAAAAGATCAGAATGCCGATATTCTATTACCTAGGCATCTACTGCATGATTGCCGGCATCTTCCCGTTATTGTTCGGGCAAGGACAGCTATGCAGATGGAGCAATATCTTCGATGTGATCCGTTCTTTCCTCTGGCATGTTTTGATTCTTCAGGTCTCCATCCTATCTGTCGTCCACGCAGAAATCGGGAAAAACATCAAAAAAGATTATAAATACTTTCTTGGCGCTGTCGCAATATTCGTCGGTCTTACCGTCATCGCTCAACTAATCAATGTAACACTGCATTACACCGGAGGCATCAACTACAAACCGACAGACGGAAAACCGTTCAAAGATGTCAATAACACTCCGTTATTCGATCCAGATGTCGCTTCCTGTTTCTACATTTCTCCCTTCTTCGTTTCCAATATGCCTGTCTATTCTAAAATATGGCTGAAATTCGGTTGGTTCGCAAACTATATCATCTATGTCATCAGTTTCTCATTCCTGGCAACAATCCTCTATTTCCTCAATAGTCTGATCAAATATTGCATGAGAAAATATGCAGTATGGAGAATCAAGAACAAAGAAGACAACATATCAAGCAATCAAAACTAACTATAAATTACTAAGAAGCAAGATGAGATAGGTTTCAAATTCGTCAACATGGAACGATCCAATTGATGTGACAAGGTTCTATAATAGAATCAATGGTAATTATAAATTGCTCGTCTATGATAAAACGATAGATCAAGATGATGCTTATGGATGGAATCATTATCATTTAGGAGAAAGGGAAGGAGACAAGGTTAATAGGATAGAAGAAAGACCATATAAGTGAGTGCATTCGTTTTTTGGGCTTTTGTATATAAACACGGATGGTAATTACACAACATATCCTGTAAACCCGTAGAATTATTATGTTTTGCTACGATAAAAAAGAAATAAAAGAAATTGAAGAAAAATGGGATAACATGGGCCCGCCAGATGTATGTTTCATAATATCAAAAAATGATAAATATTATGTATTGGCTTATCTTGATGCAGCTGAATATTACCCGTTCTATTTCAAAAAGACACCAGTTGAAAATATTATTCTCGCAGATGAAGAAGAGAAACAATTCCTATGCGATGAATTAAAACCGAAAGTTTTACAGGTTTTAACAAATTATGCAACTATCGAATTGAGAGGCAATAAGTATAAGATTCCTAGATATGAATATTTAAAGGAACTTAAGGCAAAGTAAATTCTTTTATCAAAGTTTAGGTATAGCTATTGCTATATAACACAGAGTGGCTTAACGGCCACTCTTTTTCTTTATTTAAATCTTGATAAATCAGCCTTTTAGAGCGATGTATATAAGTGCCATTAATGGGGTACTACAAATGAGCGAATTAAGAAAGAAATTGTATGATATGTGCGACAAGACAAACACAAGAAGAAGTGGTATTGATTAGCTATAATGAATATTGCTAATTATTTATCCCGACTATAAAGAGAAAAGTTATCATATAATTTAAGAAATCATAGATCCACACTTTTATAGGAAAAATAAAAAGCGTGAAATCTCAAATAGCCATCTTTTATTTCTTTAAGCAGAATGTAAAGCCTATGTAATGAAAAATGCCAATACAGTATCCTAAGGATAAATAAAACAAATACTATTTCTTACTTTTTAAACCACCGACTACTACAACTATTATTCCTGTAATCAAAAATAATAAAGGAACACCATAAGTAATCGTATAGGCAGTGATTGTCAAAGGAATATTAATTTCTTTTTTATCATCTTTGTTATCATCATTGCTCTGATTATTATCATTGTTATTGTTGTTGTTATTGTTGTTGTTATTGTCACTATTATCGTCTTTTAATTTATCGATACTTTCTTCTTCTAATACTTTATGACATATAGTGCATTCTTTATGCTTTGATCCAAATTCAGTATTGGTAGGATTTTTATCTATAATCCAATCGCTAGGTGTATGACCTGTTTTAGGTAGAATCTTTTGTTCTTCTATCACTTCTCCACAAACTGAACAAATCTTACCATCACTCAATCCATCTTCTTCACATGTAGGCTTTACACCTTCAATAATTTTAATGATGTGTGGCTTCTTAGCTATTGTTTCCAATGGTGTTAGAACCTTACCACAGACTGAACAAATAACTTCATCCGTGTATCCTTCCTTAGAACAAGTCGAATCGACACCAGAAATTGTCTTTGGAGTATGAACATCGCTGGCTGGAATTATTAGATCATCCAAAGTTGTTTCATTCTTATGTTCATCATCTAGAAAATACTTATTGCATTCTTCACAGTACCAGTATTCTTTCATCCCTGTGTCTTTGCATGTCGCATCAATCTTATCATGATGAACTAATGTATGAGGGGAAGTAATAATGATTTCTTTAGTATCAGATATTGAATCTCCATATGAGGCTTTAACAATAATAGAGCTACTATTTTCATCTGACCCCACTTCCAATAAACCAGTAGAACTGATTTTAGTATTGCTACTAGTATTTCCTTGAATAGACCAATCTATTGTCTCCAATCCCGTTAAGTTGTATCCATCTAATGTTGCTTCAAACTGATAAGATTCACCGTTTTGCATTGAATCTTTGTAAGTAGAAATAGAGACACCAGTTACAATAGGTTCTGTAGATTCATCTATTCCATCGATTTCAAAAGTTAATAAATCATCAGTGATGCTATTTACTTTTACCTTTATCTTATTATTTAAATAAGTTACACCATCTTCTGGAGTTAAAGCAGCATTGCTTCTTGTCGTATCTGTTTCTTCACCCAAAACTAACATTTCCCAATTATTTCCACTAGTGTTGAGATTGCTGGGATATTTTTTATCATTACGAGCTAAGAAGCACACTAATCCACTCTTTATATTCAATCCGGCATAATTAGTGCCATCCTTTTTAACTAGAGGTTTGTTTTGGCAGTCAAATCTATTACCAGAATTTTGGAAATTTCTATATTCTAAATAAGCACTGTAATTATTACCTAAATCGATTTTATAGCAGATAGTATCGTTATTTGAATATGTATCACTAACATAATGAATAGTATATTCACCATTCTTGTACATGGTTTTAATTTCATCTTTTTCAGTCCAGCCTAAGCTTTCTCTTTCTTTAGATGAAATATATTGAGGAACAGGAGAAATATGTTTCGCCATCGCAGACATAAAATAGACTTTGGAAGACATATCTATACTCCTATATAAATCCTTCAATCCAAATACATGGCCTGTCTCATGAGTTGCTACAGCAGTAAAAGCAATTTTATATCCGTTCTTATCTGTATATAAACCATCATCCTTAAAAGATACAGTCATTTGGACATAATTACCGCTAGTTTTATCCAATCCATTAACACTATACTCTACAGCATTATAATAATCCTTGTAATTCCAAAGCAAACTATTATAGGAAGCACTTAAATCACTGGATGCCGGACCATAGATAATAGTCAAACAATCTATTTTACCATTTCCATCCTTATCCAAAATAGAAGTATCATAAATTGGATTACCATCTACATCATATATACGGTTGGTCTTATTTAGTACTTGATTGATCCTAGTGCTCCAATCAGTTAATAAATCATATGATCTAGATCCTTTTTGATTAGGTTCATACCCATTAGGATTTGTAGATGTCTTCTCACAATAATATGAACGGGTGTTGCTCAATTCTAATGATCCACCATCATCAAAAAGATAAACAGTATTCATCCTTAAATGATCATTAGATACACATCTAAAATATTCACCAACTGAATAATATGATTTGTTATACATATTATCGACTATATTTTTTGTCTTAACATTATCATAAGTCTTGTCGATAAACTCCGCTTCACCATTAAAACGAGCAAAAACAACAAGATTAGTAAAATTGCTATCATCTACTAAATCAGTCTAACTACTCTCATTTAGTTGAGTAGGTGTACTATTCAATACAAACAAAGGTTTTATTGATAATAGCGAAATTAAAGCAAATAATAAAGTATTCATAGATATCAGAAACTATTTAAATAATCCAATCGAAGCTATTCTACATATTTAATAAAATAAATCAACTTTAAGCATTATAAAAGTAATAAATCATTAAAAGTACGCATCCATCAAATAGTCTAATTAATGGAAGTGGGGTGACAACATTTATGAATCCATAGAATAAAAAACATTTTATTTCTAATCTAAATTATTATGGCTAAAAAAATGATGTTATTTAAAATAACAATATTTCAATCAATGATATAAGGGAACCCACCCATACCAAGGATATTAATGATAAAAATTTTCAATTCAGTTATTAGATGATTGTAAAGATACTCCAGAGGAGATATAAAAAAAATTCAAAGATGGGTTAAAACTAAGCAATAGCAGCATATAAAAAGGAGGTAAATCACCTCCTTTTCATCAAAGCAATTACTTAAAGGAAACAAACTAGATATCTTTTAGTCTTTTTGTTGCTCTTCAATTCCTTGAGAAGCATCTTTTTGCTCTTTAACAAAATCTTCTGCTTCTTTCTTTGTTTCTTCATCTACAGAATAGGAATTTGTGGAAGGTTGATTGATGACGATTTGTTCATAGTCGAGATCAAATCCATTTTCAAGGAACAATTGACGATATTCTCTCATCAAGTCCCTTTGGACTTGATAACGATCATCTTCCTGACATTTTGCTACAAGTTTTACAGCTATGTTACTATCTTCATAAGCAGATACACCCTTATAAAATGGTCCTTCGACAATTGCAGGAATCTTTTCTTTAAACTTTGGAAGATTATCCCTTAGAAGCTTCTCAACTTTTTCAAGAGGTACATGATAAGAGAATTCGCAATCCACTACTGCCAAAGACAACTCTCTTGATAAATTTACGACATTCTTTATATCTGAATTATTTATTATCTTTATGTTTCCAGCACAGTCAGTAATCTTTGTAGCTCTGATTCCAATTTCAGTGACAGTTCCTCTAAAGTCATCAATAGTTACTATTTCACCGACATTGTATTCATTTTCGAAAATTATGAACACACCAGCAATAATATCTGCTATCAAAGACTGAGCACCTAAACCTACGATAAGAGTTATGATTCCGACTGATTCCCAAATTGCTTTTGAATTGAATCCGAAGGCATCCAAGACTAAGAATATCAAGATTATGGCTGCACCATATTTGATGATTCCATCCAATAGAGTGATGACTGTCTTTGCTCTATTAGATTTCTGCATAATCTTTTTAAACATCAATCGCAACAATCTAGACACGATCAAAACAACTACTATTAAGATTATGCAATGTATCAATGTCTTATAATGAGCTTGCATCATGCTGGGGAAGGTTGTGATGTCCCAAATGTTTTCTTTAGCCCAGGTCACAAACCCATTTGTCTCTGGCAATATCATTTCCAGTGAGACACAGATTACAAAAGCCAACAAAACCAACACTCCTAATGTGATTCCTATAATAGAAATCCATTTTCTTTTATTTCTCTTTTTTGTTTCCATAGTTTGTTCCTCCTTTTAAGACTGTTCTATAGTCAGAGTCGTATCCATAAATCTATTTCCTTTTGTCGAATAAATAGATACAATTTCATCATAATTTTTGGAATACTGACTGTAGCTACAAGTCAATTGATTTCCTATAGCATTTCCATCGACCGTCACTGTCAAATTCACACCTTGCACCATCTCATAATCAGTTTGGCTATACTCCTGAGATTGATAGATGACCTTGTTTTCAATATATGCACCTATCGAAGAAGATATAACAATTTCAGTCTTGTCAGTAGATGAATCATAAGTACCTTTTGCAGACAAGATTTCATTGAAATCTATTTCACCAGAAGGCATAGTCTGTTCCATTCTATAAGTTACTATGCCTTGTTTCATCAGACTGTAATACAAGAAGTAGTATGGCTTTTTTTCTAAATCACATAAAGCAGCAACTTTATCTTGAGTAATACAATTAATAGTCGAAGTGGACACATCTGATTTCGAATAGATAGAAGCATCGCAGAAATAAGATAAATCAGTGTCTGGGTAGTCTGGGAAGTTTATCAATCTATATAAGTTGATAGTTCCATCATCGTTATAGGTGACTAATGAATCGCCTGGATTTACTGCAGTATATACGGGGCTTTGATAGAGATCCAAAGCTCGGCCTTTAGATAGAATTGTTATATCTTCTAACTTTCTATAAAGATTTCCATCCCTATCAAAGATACTAACACTCAATGTTCCACCATCAGTCCTATTCAACGCATAGAATGATGTTTCAGATACTATGTTTATATCCTTGATATTCGTATCGCCATTATCTATTTTGATTTTATAGTCTTTAGGAATTGCACCACTAAATTCCATGGTAATCGGAATCATATCGACGCTATCGTCGCTGAAGTCACAATCAATGGATGTTATTTCGAATGAATAGCTGAAATCATATGAATGAGTCGACATCTTCAGCTTATGGCTTCGGCCATCCGATTGATAATCATAGAATTCAAGAGTCGGGGTGATGGTGACATTTCCTATATCATCTTCTAGTTTATCGAAAGTGATATATCCGTTAGGGGAAGACAACTCATAATCAAAAGTGGACTTTCCTTTATCAGAATCTATCTCAAATGTAACCTTATCTTTTCTACCTTCATAAGCCGTTTCATACATATAGGGAACCATAAAATTTAACCCATCAAATTCTGGCTTTTCCATCAAGAAAAACACTGGAGCATGAATTATCGTATTCATATCAGCTATAAAGCTGTTGAATATCTTATCTTCGTTTTTAAAATGGCCTATATCCTGATATTGAATATAGAATCCAGAAATATCATTCAATCCTTTGACATCGATGATGCTATCAGTTCCGATGTATTCTTTTAACAAGACGCCATCTGTTGAATAAACATCAACTTTGTATTCGAAGACATCTTCATATTCACAAGAAAAACCAGTATCTATTTCAACATCGAATGAGCCATCCTCATTATATGTTAAATGACAATCATTAGGAGTTATTTTAGTATAAGAAGCTGAGAATGATTGATCACAATCAAAATCAAAGGAATCACTTTGAAAATATATATCATTACCATCAAGACTTTGAACACTAAATTTATAACTGGCAAGTCCATAATAAGCGTCACAAGCCAATGACAGATGAGAGTTGTTATCATTCAAACTAGAATCTACTTTATCTTTTCCTAATGAATTCCCATCTTTATCAAATTGCTCTATAAAAATCTCAAATCCAGTATCACTTGAATAATTATCTATATCGAAATCCAAATTGATTTTGTTTGGGCTCAACACTTCTTTGATAGTGTCCTTAGACACTTCAAAAGGAATTTTGTTTTTATTGAAAGATAGAACATCCATCACCGTCAAAGCAACAACAGCTGTGACAGCTGTAGCGGCAACAGTTCCAACTGATGCTACAGTAGAAGCAACCGGAGTAGCAGATTCTACTGCAACATTATTTCCTTCGACATTCTCGACTCTTTTTGCTAAATCCTGTTCATCGATTTCTGATTTATTTTCTTGTTCTTTATTACTTGATTTTTTATCGCTATCTTCAAAAGATTCAGGAACATCTTTTAATTCTTTAGGTGAATCCTTCAATTCTTTTCCAAAATACTGTTCAGCTTTAAATTTATGATATTCATCATATCTTTTGGTTTCACTGCAATGGAAGTATTCATCAATATTGTTCTTTTTCATATTTGGATTATAAACAATAAAGTCTTAAATTCCAACTAAATAATAAAAATTAAATTTAGAACATATTATTCAAGATAGAATTGATATCAAACTTTTGATAATTAAATCATTATTACTTTTCTAATCCCTTTCTTTAATTTATAATTATAAAAAAGGAGGATAACGATATATGAGAAAAGATGAAAACAATGAAATCAGAAAAGGAATAAATAAAAAGACATCGATAATATTGATAGTGATAGGTGCAATAATTGAATTGATTGGATTAGGTTTAGAAATCTTCAATATCGTCATGATGTCTACAGGTTCTTTCGATAATTCTTTAATGTGGATTGGATTTGTAGCAATACCCGTAATGTTTGTCGGTGCAGTCTTTTTGATTCTGGGACTTATCAAACCAATGAGTAAATTCGCAGCTAGAACCAGTGCTCCGATTCAAAAAGATTATATGAATTACATGAGAGAAGAAACAGTAGATACAGCAAAAGAATATTACAAAGATATAGCATCCGGTATCAGAGAAGGCACAGATGGACAAGAAACGATAGAATGCAAACAATGCAAGCATTTAAATAAAAAAGATTCTAAGTTCTGCAATAACTGCGGCAACAAGTTAAATTATGAAATCAAATGTCCGCATTGTGAAAAGATGACTCCATCCAACTCTAAATACTGCAATAATTGTGGTGAGAAATTAGATTAAGCAAAAAAGAGGAAATAAAACCTGCCTAAAGTATTTGGATAGGAATGACCATATGTATGTCTTTGGGAATATTTATGATAACAGCCATGGATATCAATGATACCATGAGCATTATGAATCCATTGCTTCCTAACAAAATATTTATTTGATGGTTCTTAGGCATTCTAATAATGATAATGTCCTTGATAATCGAAGGAACATATGATTACTTCCTTAAAAGGAGACCAATTCTATTAGAAAAGAATCATAATAAAAAAGGAAATTAAGAATTCAAAAGACAGCAAATGCTGTCTTTTTCATTGTAAAAAATAAAATGTTTTTTCCTAATCCATAATTAAATCATAAAATTTATTTCTTCACAATTAGGTTGTTTCTACATTACACCAATTCAAAAGCATATAATTATTTAAATAACACAAAATCATATTTGATATATTTTGATGCAAAATTAATTTTAAGTAAGGGTATTGAAAGAGGATTACAAACCATTATTTAAAAACAATGTTTATTATCTTCACCGGAAAGAGACCTAAAGCTCCTTTCTAAGGAAAAAAATTAACCATCGGAGGATATCATGAAATTTTCCAAGAAAAAGATGATGATGTGTGCCGCTATATTGCCTGTACTTTTTAGCCTTGTCGGTTGCAAAAAAGATCCTAACCAGATCGACGTTGTCTTCGTTCCTTCCAGAGATGCTACCGCCCTCGGTGAATCTGCTAAGAAACTCGAGCCTGTCCTCGATCAGATCATGAAAGACAACAATTTGCCTTATCATTTCAAGATTAGTACTTCTACAACCTATTCTGCAGCCGGTACTGCTTTAATGAACTCACAAGCTGATGTAGGTTTCCTTACTGGAACTTCATATGCTCAAATGACTGTTGACCACCCTGGAAGTGTCGAAGTTCTTTTGACAGCTGTCAGAAGTGGATTCAAGGTCCAAACCACTGATTACAAGAATCCTAACAACACCGAAGAAGGACGTCATAAACAAGTCCAAGCCATGAATGGTGAGATCGACAATTATGAATATCTTGCTGAGCAAGACACTGTCAATGTCGCTAACTCCTACAACTCAATCCTTGTTTCTAACAGAAACCACAAGGAAAATGGTGTTGCTACTGAAATCAAGTACATCGATGATTTGATTGGAAAGCAAGTCGGAATCCAATCCAATAGTTCTGGTGCTGGATACAACTATCCTAAGCTCTTCCTCGCCAACATGAAGAATGAAGCTAGTAGAAAGCTCTGGTTCAGACCTGATTCACAATATCTCAACAACGATTACATCAAAGAACACGGACTCACAATCGTCTCTGGAGAACCTGATGCTTCTAAGGGTGAAATCAAGGGTGTCGAAATCAAAGGTTACGATGCTGCTTTTACCGAAGCTATGAACGAGAATTCTAACTTTGCTGGAGTTTGAGGATTCATGGATATTCGTTATTCCAACGGATACAACAAAACTGGTGGAAAATACAACGGAGACAAGAGTGTCTTCACCAACACCTACACAGTCGCTATGACTGATCCTATCTTCAACGATACAATCTCTGTCCGTTCCGGACTTGAGCAAGAAAAGAAAGACGCTGTCAGTTTAGCCTTCAAGACCGCCGTCAAGCAAGGTGATGTCAAGACTGAAGGAACTGGTGCTAACCTTATCTACAACATCTACTCACACACTGGATATGTTGATGGAGTCGATGCCAACTACGAAAACGAAAGAACTATTTACAAGAACAACAAGTAATTAGTTCTATTCAAATAGTCTTAACCACCGGCCAAATGGCTTGGTGGTTTCTTTTGGAAAGGAAAGAATATGATCGAGTTTAAAAACGTTAAGAAAGTCTATCCTGATGGTTTAGTAGCTTTAAAAAACATAAATCTGACTATCAATGATGGTGACTTTGTGTCTATCATCGGATTGTCCGGTGCTGGAAAATCAACTTTGCTTAGAACTATAAACAAAATGCACGATATCCAGGAAGGACAAATCTTAGTGGATGTCAACGATGACAAAAAGGAGCTCAACACAAATTACGAAGCAGAGCTACAGGCTTATAAAGAAAATGAGAAAAGACTTCCTGAATTGAGCAAAAAGCTCAAAGAAGCTGAAATTAACAAAAACGAAGAAGAAGCTATTAAACTTAGAAAAGAAATACTCGGGGTAAAGACTGCAATCGCTCCTTCTAAATACATCATCAAGAAGATTCCTGTCAAGATGGATGTATCAAAGGTAAAAGGAAAAGAATTGAGATTGTTGAGAAGAAACATCGGAATGATCTTCCAGTCTTTCAACTTGGTCAAGAGATCATCCGTATATAAAAATGTCCTCTCAGGAAGAATTGGATACCACAACTGGATAGAAACCATTTGTGGAATCTATACCAAGAGAGAAAAGATGCTAGCTCTTCAATCTATCGATTCTTTAGGGATTTTAAGCAAATCATATGTCAGAGCTGATAACCTTTCTGGTGGTCAACAACAACGTGTTGCACTAGCAAGAGCTTTAACTCAAGAGCCATCTCTCATTTTGGCAGATGAACCAGTCGCCTCACTCGATCCTATCACTACCATTTCAGTCATGAACGATTTCAAGAAGATCAACAAAGAAAAAGGAATCACAATCGTAGCCAACATGCACCACGTCGACTTGGCTTTGAAGTATTCCAATAGAATCATCGGAAGCAAAGCCGGTGAAATAGTCTTCGATGGAACACCAGATCAAGTAAATGATGAAGTCCTACAAAAGATATATGGAAGAGCCTTGGAAAGAGGTGAAAACCTCGGAGGTGTAGATAATGACTAATACAGCTCCTATCCAAGAGAAGGAGAAGAGGTTTCATTTAATAAAAGAGCCAGATCCTTACGGAAAATGGTCTTTCATAAATAAACTATTCTTTTCAAAGAAAGTAGTTTCCTTATCAGCAGATGGCTCTGCGGATAAAGTTATCGTAAAGAAAAGAAGTTTAGGGTTGATTTGGTTTCTTCTTTTCGTGGCCATATTCGTAGTTTGCATTTCTTTATTCATAACATTTCCGTCAAATCCAGATCTAGGTAATTTGTTCTACATCATCAGACAAATGTTTCAGCCCTGCTACAAATTCTCCACATATGGAGAATACTTCAATTACATGTGGACTACAGCAATTCCAGAATTAGGAAACACAATTGCTATGGTCTTCGTAGCAACAGTTATAGGATGCATAATATCCATTCCATTATTCATGCTATCCTCCAAGAATGTTGTAAAAACACCTTGGATTTATGCACCTATCAGATTCATCTTGGATATCATTAGAACTGTTCCTACATTTGCACTAGCTATGATCATGGTCGCAATTGTCGGATACAACAACACTGCAGGTATCATTTCAATGATATTCTTCACTGCTGGAATCATGTATAAGATGGAATACGAGTTCTGTGATACTAGAGATATGGCACCTTATGAAGCAGCCTTATCAGTCGGCTCGAACAAAATTCAAGCCTTCTCAAATGGACTTTGGCCTCAGATCTTGCCAAACTTCTTGTCGAACTGTCTATACACCTTCGAAATATCGATCAGAGGTTCCATCATCTTAGGTTATGTCGGTGCTGGTGGTATAGGAAAGTTGCTGGCCGATGCATCTGACTTGATGTATTGGGATGAAGTCGGTGCGATAGTTATTCCAATCTTTGTAGTCACCTTGGTACTTCAATTAGTTTCTAGCTACGTTAGAAGAAAGGTTCAGTAATTATGGAAAAGAAAGAAAATAAAAAACAATCTGAGCCAAAGAAGTTTTCACTCTATAACTGGTACTATAGATTAGAGCATAGAAAGAACTTCAAATACGATTCAGCTAAACAGGCCTATGTCTTTAGACCTAAGATGTGGATTCCTAACACAATCACTGCTTTGGTCTTCTTAGCCTTGATGATCTATTGTATTATTTCAACTCAATTTGGATCAAACACTAGCCAAGCTAACCCTGCCAGACTATCAGAGATATTCACCGGAATCTTTGTTCCTGACTATTCATATATATTCGGATACGGTTCATTTACATTTAAAAACAGTGCTATATACGAAGCTTTGCAAACTTTCTCCATTGCTTTGATAGGTACGACATTTGGATCTATTTTGTCTCTTCCATTTGGATTCTTAGCTTCCAGAAAGATGGTTGGAAAATGGTGTCATATCTCAGAAGTGTTGTTGATATGCATTAGAACAATTCCTGAAATCATCTTGGGTTATGTCATGATTGCAGGATTAGGATTCAGCTCCTTCTCAGGAATCATGGTCTTCTCCTTCCACTCGATCGGAATGATTGGAAAACTATATTCTGAACAATTGGATGAACTTGAGACCCAACCTTTGGAAGCATTGGATGCATGTGGTGGAACTTTCACAGCTAAATTAAAAGTTGGAATCATTCCAAATGTAGCACCTAACTTCCTCTCCGTCATCTTGTATAGATTTGATTTGAACCTTAGAACAGCCGCTATGTTGGGTATGGTTTGTGGTGATGAAGCCGGATTGGGTTATTGGATTTCCAGCTTTTCACAAAACGGACACTGGCCTCAATTCGGTGGTGCTTTATGGTTATGTATCATCATGATCATCTTAGTCGATTACTTCTCTTCTTACCTTAGAAAGAAACTTGTCTAATTAGATAAACAAAATAAAAGAGCAGCCATTAGTAAAATGTCCCCTGTAAAAAGGACACGGCAATGAAAACAAAAAACACCATCCATTGATCAAATCACATATATTATTATATAGATAGGTCAATGGATGGTGTTTTTTCACAACGTCGGTCCAGAAACGGAGAACATGCATGAGCAAAACCAAATTCACGAAAGAGCAGATGGAAGTTCTTTGCAGAA